>LXNI01000239.1_pt1 | contig 69906 bp, 61 predicted proteins | sample 809091 | NCBI WGS metagenome assembly LXNI01 (sample SAMN04870527, study PRJNA318959) | sponge metagenome | biome: 01000161; feature: marine sponge reef; material: water | host: Sarcotragus foetidus | place: Greece: Milos, Mediterranean Sea | collected 2013-05-29 | depth 5-7 m
CAGGTGACACGACCGTTAATCGTACACTGATCTGGAACTGGAGCATTGAACATCCCTGGAATGAAATGAGGCTGTAGCTGGAGCCCGTTGAGCTTTTCGGTTTAGTGAAGATGCACAACGTTGCAGTCAGTACCATGGACAGACGATTTTCTTTTCTCATTGAGGAGGACGAACCTCAGGCCGCCCACACTTCTTGAGAATCTCAAAGATCCTCACCCGAACGTTCTCGTCGCACCAAGCACCTTTAGCCCCATCAGTACTGCCGGAATATCATCCCGATTCTTGGGATCAAACTGGATGTCAACAATCGGAACCTGCGCAAGCGTGAATTGCGATCGTGAGTCTTACGCAGTACAGAAGGAGAGTAAATAGCCCGAATCATGGCCTCTATCACGGCGAAGCCCTGGAATCAGCAATGAATCGGAAGTTACCCTCTGGTATGGATGGCAGGGGGGCAACTTCCGTATATACAGAATCCAACCGTCGGTCCATCCCCCTAAATCCCCGAAGTTTCCAGTCTATCCCCCCTATTCAGCAACTACAGAAGGCTATCCCACCCCTCACGGATATATACAAAACCGCAGTGGGTAGGATCAAATATCTCCCACAAAAACCAATATAGCTTCTGGGCTATATCAGCGGACAATTACATTACCCGGGCAATCAGCCCGTTGCGGCAGCGTGATTCGCAGCAACCTGATCCCAATTGACCACATGCCAAAACGCGGCAACATAGTCGGGGCGACGATTCTGGTAATTGAGGTAGTACGCATGCTCCCAAACGTCCAACCCGAGGATGGGCGTATGGCCCTCCATGTATGGGCTATCCTGGTTGGCTGTGGAGTATACCTGAAGCGTAGCATCACTGTCAACGACGAGCCAAGCCCATCCACTACCAAATCTGGTGCCTGCAGCCGCGGAGAACTTGGCCTTAAAATCATCGAAAGATCCAAATGCCTTGTCTATCTCTGCGGCTAACACACCAGTTGGAGTACCACCACCGGTTGGGCTAAGCACCGTCCAAAAAAGGCTGTGATTAGCAAAGCCACCCCCATTGTTGCGAACAACGCCCCGAATAGCTTCGGGCACTTCACCTATGCCACGCAGTATAGCTTCAATCGACCGTCCCCGAAGATCCTCATGTCCTTCCAAGGCGTTGTTCAGGTTATTAGTATATCCCTGATGATGCTTGCCATGGTGAATCTCCATGGTGCGCGCATCGATATAGGGTTCCAACGCATTATGTGCGTACGGAAGATCGGGTAGTTTGAAGGCCATTTTTCTGATATGACTGAATTAGCGAGGGGATACCGTGAAAAGCTCAATTTGTTCGGAGAGCAGCCCTGCCAATAGAGCAAGTTAAGGGCGGCAATTCATAAGCCTGCGAAAGTCTGCCTCTGTCAGCTTTCCGCTTGAACGCAATCCCTCCAGGACCCGGGAAACTACATTCCAATCAGTCTCATTGGAAATAGAGCTCTCTGGTAGAAGCATGACTTTTTGAAGCAATCGCTCAATATACTCGAGACTGTCTGGATGTTTTGAGAGATCCAGCTTTGCCGAAAAGGTTGCCCGTCCCCTATTGACTTCCATCTCAATATAGGTCCCGCGAAGCCTGGATTGCTTAGTACCCAGAAGTACTAAGTCACGGTAGCATACAGTCTGAGCAGGTTCGAAGTCTGAGTTCTGAAAAATCAAGCGATCATCCAGAAAAACCGCCCCATCTTTGCCATTGCCGAGCAATGTGCCGTCATAGAGTGCGATCACGTCCTCAGGATGCACTCCTTTTGCGTAGTCCCGAACTGCTCCTCTTAACTTCTTTTCTGGTATATCAGGAGCAACATACAGCCCCATCTTGGGAGCATGCGGCAATAAATCCGTGATCAGAGAACGCATCTAAAAGAACACTACGGCAAGACTGCGAGTCCTCCCTGAGCAAAAAAGGATAGTGTCAGATCTCGTAACCCCGGGACCAAACCAATTACCAGTAGCAGGACCGCACACGCCACAATCACTATCGAAGAGGCTCGGGGTACAGAAAAGATCGCCGACTGGACAGCCGGAGCAGCTGCATCAGGAGATTTCATCCAGAAAACGTACAGTACACGCAGATAATAGTACCCTGAAAACACGCTCGCAAGTACACCAACTATCGCCAACCACGTAAGCCCAGCATTGACGGCCGGCGCAAATACGGCAATCTTGCCAAAAAACCCGCCTAAGGGAGGAAAACCTGTCAAGCTAAACATGAATACTCCCATCGTTACTCCCAATAGCGGTTTCTTAAAACCGATACCCGACAGCGAATCAAGCGTCTGTACCCGCCCCTCTTTACCATCCCATTCCAGTAACGCGATCACCCCGAATGCACCAATGTTCATCAAGGCATAGATCAACAGATAGTAGACCGCACCTGCATAAGCTTCACTCGTGCCTGCTGCAAGCGCAATCAGTATGTAACCAGCATGCGCGATGGATGAGTAAGCCAGCATCCTCTTTACGTTGTCCTGATTAAGCGCGAGTATATTGCCCATTACCACTGTAACCAAGGCAACAAGCGCCAATGCCAACTGCCATTCTCCATCACCCGGTGCCAAGGTTCCTATGCCGTGATAGAGTACTAGTACCAAAGCCGCAAAAGCTGATGTTTTTGACGCGGTGGCCATAAAACCAGTCAATGTGGTTGGGGCACCTTGATAAACATCAGGGGTCCACATATGGAATGGCACCGCCGCAACCTTAAACAGGAACCCGACCAGAAACAACGCAACGCCAACCCAAAATAAAGTCTGTAACTCGCTGCCTGCATACCCCGACGCCATGTCTGTGAAGTACATGGTTCCGGTGGCACCATACATCAATGCAATGCCATAGAGAAAGAAGCCAGTAGAGAAAGCACCTAACAGGAAGTACTTTAACGCGCTCTCCATTGCCCCTTCATCGCTTCGAACGAGCCCGGTCAGTATGTAGAGCGCGATCGACATAGTCTCAAGGCCAACAAAAACAGTAACCATGTTATTGGCCGTCCCTAACATGACCATTCCGCTTGTGGCAAACAGTATGAGAGCATAGACCTCTCCATAGCCGTGCTTAATGCGCTCTAGGTAGGGCACTGACAGCACAATTGAACAGAGCGCGCTGATCAAAATGACCAGACTCACAAATGAAGCCGACCCTCCGGTCTGGATGAGTGAGAAAAACACAGTCGAGGAAGGATCTCCCAACCGAAAAATTTCTATCACCGCAGCTACTGCGACCGCCAGACCCGCTAGCCAGGGTAGAATTGGCGCATTATTGCGAAAAATGTCCCAAACAATCAGCACGACACCGGCAAGCGCCAACCAAAGGATTGAAGCGCCCCCGGCTAAATCCGAGAGGATTGTATCAAATGCAGTTGATAGCTCCATTAAAGAGGACTTACTTGCTGATCACCTTGTCAATGTCCTGCGCCAACACTACATCCATTGCAGTGACCTTATTACCCGCATCATGAGTAGTTAGCTCAACTCTGACACGGTTGTAAACATTATATAGTTCGGGGTGATGGTTCAAAGATTCTGCACAGAATCCAATACGCACGATGAAAGCCACTGCCTCACGAAAATCTCCCAAAACAAAGGTCTTCACCAGTCGGTCATCCCTACACTCCCAACCTGAAAGTGACCGTAATGCCTTATCAATTGAATCCTGATCCAAAGGCTTGCGCTTCATTCGTCACCTATAATATCCAACCGCTATAGAAAACCAGCCATACCACCGCATATACCGGCAGCAGAATCGTCAGTCCGTACTTGACCAGGTATCCGACGAAAGAAGGTGCATCCACATTGTTCGATTCCGCAATGGCCTTGACCATAAAGTTTGGCGCATTGCCGATGTATGTCATTGCACCAAAAAATACCGCAGCTACCGAAATTGCCTGTAGATACAGCATGGAATCGATACTATTTGCAAACGCCTGAACATCCATCGCTACATTCACATCTTGATTGAACTTGCCCATTGCAGCAGCCAGGAAATTAAGATATGTTGGCGCATTATCTAGGATAGCCGAGAGTGCACCCGTCCCCCAATAGAAAGTTGTTGTAGTTAACGCGTCAGCATTGCTTTGGGCGTAATTCGAAATCAATGCCAGTGCCGGCACCATGCAGGCAAAGATGCCTAAAAACAACCAACCAACCTCTCGAATGGGTTCGAAGGTGAATTCATTCTTTGTGAGCGCTTCCTTATCGCAGAACTTGAATGCAATTGCACACATTGAGAACATGATGATCTCACGAATCCCAAATGGAAGATGGTAGGTACCCACCAGATCCAATGGCGTCCCTTTCAATGCACTGATCACATTCGGATCAATGAAAACCGAAAACACAATGATTACAACAAAGATGAAACTGCGTGTGCCCTGTAGCTCGATTGTTTTTCCAGAGGAAATATCAGTCGTAGACCGTGCTTTGTTACGGCTGTCAATGACGTAAAAAATGGCCAGCAACGCTAGCATAGTCGGGATCCAGATATACCAGACATGTGTAGCTGTCCAGAAGAACGGAACACCACGCAGGAAGCCCAGGAACAACGGCGGATCCCCAATTGGGGTCAGCGCCCCACCCACATTAGCCACAATGAAAATAAAGAAGACAATGTGGTAAGCCTTCAAGCGCCCCTTGTTGAGTCGCATGTATGGCCGGATAAACAGCATTGCTGCACCGGTTGTCGCTATCAGGTTCGCAATCACCGCCCCTACGGAGAGAAGCGAAATATTCGTCAATGGAGTACCTCGAGCATTGACCTTCAGGAAAATCCCACTCGCGGCAATAAACAAGGAGGCTACCAAGGCAATAAAGGAGAGATACTCCTGGAGCGCGTGTAGCATCGAAATCCCGTCATGCAGCACGAACAAATAGTACACGGTTACAAACAATCCAAGACCCACTGCATACTTGGGATAGTGTTTATGCCAATGGTGTACATAGAACAGTGGCCCTGTAGCAATCATCAGAAGTAGGATGATAAAGGGGGCAACCAGCCAAACCGGAGGAATCACCTTTGCATGCCCACCACCATGATCCTCCTCTTCCCCATGCGTACCAGCAGCCTCCTGCTCTTCTGCCGAATCAGCTAAACCCTCGCCTGTATCAGCTCCTTCAGCTTCAATAAGAAGCTCGGTGTTGTGATCAACCCCTTGGGCCAGAGCATGAGAAGCACCACCAACAAGAATTAGCGCGAATAATAGACAAATTACGCGTGAAGCGGCCATTGAAAAACTGAGTTAGCTATGGTTGAGGCAGAGATTCATCTGTCGATGGTGTTGTGGAAGGCGGGGCCGCTCTCTCCATTATTTCAAACCTGCGCTGGAGATCAGGGTCGTCTATTTCGGCGTAGGCTCGTTTCTGCTCTATCACTTCAATGAGACGTGCAGCTGCTGGCTCACTAACCTTCAAAAAGGGCTGTGGCATGAGACCAAGGAGAATCATCAATAATGCCATTGGGACCAGTATGACCAGTTCGCGTACGTTCAGATCCGCCATCTTCCGGTTTGACTCGGTCACTAAGGGTCCGAAGAACATTCGGCCAAGCATCCAAAGCAGGTAAACTGCCGCAAGAATCACTCCGGTGGTTGCGATCACCGTCAGTACCTGCATACCGGGAGCATCACTGCTGAATGCTCCAACTAGAATCAGGAACTCCCCCACGAACCCGTTAAGCCCTGGAAGCCCTGCACTTGCCAGTGCAGTCAACACCATAAAGAAAGTAAGTACGGGAACTGATTTGGCGATGCCACCATAATCCGCTATCAAACGTGTGTGTCGCCGCTCGTACAACATCCCGACAATAAGGAACAATGCGCCCGTAGAAATACCGTGATTAATCATCTGGATCATGGCGCCCTGGATACTCTCGAGTGTTACCGCAAAAATACCCAGTACTACGAATCCTAGATGACTCACACTTGAATAAGCAACCAGCTTTTTAGCATCACTTTGGGCACGCGATACCAGTGCGCCATACACAATACCAATCACAGCCAAAATACCAATGAGTGTGGTATGTGACGCAGATGCGCTGGGGAAAAAGGGCAGGCAGAATCGCACTAGCCCATAGGTACCCATTTTCAGCAGGATGCCAGCCAAAATAACTGAACCGCCTGTCGGTGCCTGAACATGAGCATCCGGCAACCATGTATGAAAGGGAAAAACTGGGACTTTGATTGCAAATGCGAACGCAAATAGAACAAATAGCCAGGATTGCATTCCCAACGGCACGTCAAACGATAAAAGCTTGAAGTAATTCGTGGTAAACACACCACCGTTTACGGCATTGCCTGCCGCATATCCCAGATACAAAATCGCGACGAGCATCAGGAGTGAACCAACCATCGTGTAGATCACGAACTTGATCGCCGCATAGATACGTCGTTCTCCTCCCCAGATCCCAATCAGAAAGTACATCGGGATCAATGTTAGCTCGAAGAAAATGTAAAATAGAAGAACGTCGAAGGCGCAGAATACGCCGGTCATACCCGTCTGGAGAACGAGCAACAGAATGTAGTATCCTTTCGAACTCTCCTTGATGTACGTCCAGGAGCACAACACAACGATCGGCCCTAGAAATGTCGTTAGGAGCACAAGAAGCAGGCTGAATCCATCAACCCCCACCAAGTAGCGAACATCAAGGGTTTCAGAAATCAGCGGAAAATCTATGACACTGAACTGGAGTTCGGCCGCAGTTGCCACGTCAAATCCAAACCAGAGCGGAAGCGAGAGCAGGAATGTTCCCGTTGTCACGATCAGGGCAAACAGTCGCACTGCACGGTCAGTCGGTGCTAAGAGCATGAGCAATGCTCCTAACAAGGGCAGAAAAATGACAACCGTTAAGAGATTTGCAAACTCCATAGCCTTTATCTCTGCCCCATTACAGCAGTAAGAGAGCAATTATCAAAACGGTCCCAAGTACGATAGCGAGCGCATAATTCTGCACAACACCAGTCTGTAACCTTCCGAACAGCCAGCCGAACACTATGGCTATACGCCCCGCAGCATTGACCAGTCCGTCTACAACGTGCTGATCAAAAGGTGCAAAAGCTTTTTGCGCACCACCAATTACTGGCCGCACAAGAGTCCGATCATAAAATTTGTCCCAATAATAGCTGGATTGCCACCAGCGGTAGAGGGCGCCAAATCGGCTCTGGATGAGTTGGTCACCACCAAGCTCATATCTGGCAAAGAATCGCCAGGCCCATATCACTCCAACAACGGCAATGCTGGCTCCGAGCAGGATAAGCCCGATCTCAGCCATAACGCTCACATGAGCATGAACTTCAGGTTCTGCTACAGGCCCTAAGTGTCCTTCATGTCCAACCAGATAATCGTGAATCCAGTTAGAAAGCCCGAGCTCCTTGGCAACCTTGGGTAAACCAATGAAACCACCGACGATTGACAGGCCTGCCAGAATCATCAAGGGCCATGTCATAGATCTCGGTGACTCGTGCGGATGCAACTGATCTTGCATAGGCCACCTAGCCTTCCCTTCAAAGGTCAGCATATACGAGCGCGTCATATAGAACGCTGTGAGGAGTGCTGTAACGATGCCAACTCCCCAGACAAACCATGCGTAGGGATGGCCATCGTACCCGTACTCGAAGGCCTTGAACAGCATTTCATCCTTCGAAAAGAATCCTGCACTCAGCGGAATGCCCGCAATCGCAAGTGTCGCCATGAGATAGGTCCAACGGGTCACAGGCATATACTTCTTCAGCCCTCCCATGTAATGCATATCCTGTGCATCAAACGGACCCTCATAACCCTTGTGTCGAAGGTCATGCTCTACGTGGTGCATGCCATGTATTACGCTGCCAGAGCCTAGAAATAAACAGGCTTTGAAGAAAGCATGGGTGACCACATGAAAAATTGCAACGAAGAACGCCCCTACACCGGCCGCCATAAACATGAATCCCAACTGAGACACGGTCGAATAGGCTAACACACGTTTGATATCTCGTTGCGTTAATGCAATGGTTGCTGCGACCAGGGCCGTAACCGCACCAATTACGGCAATGAGTGTCATTACACCAGGTGCCATGAGCACCAGCGGCGAAAGCCGGGCCAGTAAATAGAGTCCACTGGTTACCATAGTCGCTGCATGGATCAATGCAGACACCGGTGTAGGCCCTGCCATCGCATCAGGCAACCAAACAAATAATGGAATCTGTGCACTCTTGCCTGTGGCACCCACGAACAGGAGCAGCACGACCGTTGCTATGGTTCCTTCTGACATCGTCCCCGCACCTGTAAGGACACTGTCAAAATCCAAACTGCCCAGCTCTTTGACCAGAATGAACATAGCCAGCAGGAAAGCAAAATCCCCTACCCTGTTGACAATAAAGGCTTTACTCGCTGCCGTACTGTTCTTGCGTTCTTCGTACCAGAATCCAATCAGCAGATATGAGCACAGCCCAACACCTTCCCAGCCCAGGAACATGACCAACAGATTGTCAGCCAGAACCAGGTTGAGCATCATAAATATGAATAGGTTCAAATAGGCAAAGAATTTCCAGAAGGACCGATCCTCCGCCATATAGCCGACTGCATACACATGAATCAAAGCGCCCACACCCGTGACCACCAAAGTCATGATCAGAGAGAGTTCGTCAATTCGGTAGGCAATTGAAACCGAAAAATCACCAACACCCAGCCATGTGTAAAGGGAGGCAACGTATGCAGATTCCACTCCTTGGGCAAAAAGAGCCACTGTGAGACCAAACGGTATCGCAACCATCAGTACGCCCACAGTGCCCAATAACCCCTTATGTGCGCGTATACCACGTGCAAACAGAGGAACCAACCCTAAGAGCACCGCCCCTGCGAGCGGTAAAAGAATGATGAGCCGAACAATCAGATCAGTAGACATTACCCGACTCAATGCCTGAATAGTTTGATATCGTTAACATCCACAGTGAGCTTGTTGCGGAAGATCGCAATCACAATTGCAAGACCTACGGCAGCTTCAGCAGCAGCCACCGAAATTACAAAGAATACCAGTATCTGGCCCGCTAGATCTCCCATGAACTGACCAAACGCAATCAATGTGAGATTAACCGCATTGAGCATCAACTCAATGGACATCAGGATCACGATCAGGTTGCTTCGAAACAGTACTCCCATCACTCCGATAGAGAAGAGTACTGCGCTGAGCGTCAGATACCATGTAAGCGGGATTTCCATCGAAATATGAACCCAATGTCGTTATTCACTCAAATGTGCGCTTTGCCAGCATGACTGCTCCTACTGTTGCTACCAGTAGCAAAATTCCAATGATCTCAAACGGAAGTGCATAGCGCGTAAACAATTCCTCGGCAATTTTCAAGGCTGATCCGGTTTCTGCAGGATCAAATGCGGCCGTTGCCAACGGCTCGGAGGCCGTAGCCGTAACGTAGACTAACTGGGCCAAAATTACTGTACCCAAGACAAATCCGACCCCCTTCTTGAAGTCAACCCGCTCAAGATTGGGTAATGCTCCCAGATTGAGCAGCATAATGACGAACAGAAAAAGAACCATGATTGCCCCTGCATAAACCAATACCTGCACAACAGCTATAAATTCAGCGCTCAACGTCATGTAGAGCCCGGCTACACACAGCATAACCAGGATCAACCACAGCGCACTCCGCACAGGACTACGCGAAACAAGCATACCCAGTGCTGCAATCACCGCCAACAAACCGGCCGCAATGAAAAATGTCTCCGTAAGCATTTATTATGATCAATAAAAATCCGCCAGTGCGAATTTAGGCAAATCTAGCCAGTTACTCCAAATTACAACGCTGTCAGTAACTGAAAAAAGTCAAAACGCCCTCATTTGGTGTGCATTTCTTCAAGTAAAGACCACAACTCACATTCAAATGCTGATAATGGCTTCTCCGTTGCCCAGGAAAGTACCTGTACGTGATCCCGCTTCTTGAACATCCAGGCACTCAGCAAACTGATTGCATCAACCTGTTGCATGGTTAAACGATCTTGGGTCTGAAACAACTGATCATGAAACTCCACAAGTGCTTCTCTGAAAACATCTTGAGCACATGGCCAAACCCGATGCACAATCGGACAACCGTGAACAACAAAATGTACTTCTATTTTATCATCATTCCGATATAGTACAACACCGCTCCGCTCTAACAATGCGACACGAGTAAAGTGCGGCCGCGAATGAATCGTCTGCATGGCAGCCAGCCAGTTACGTACCCGGGCTGCACGCTCATAGGCCTGCATTTTAGCGGCATGTTGCATTCTACGCTCGAGAATAGTCAACGCTTGGCTGTTTTCTCCCTGAAGAAAAGCTATTGCGTGTGCAAACCCTTCTTCTGTCAGACGACCTCCAATCCGGGATGAACCCAACCCTACACCAACCCGTTCAGGATTTTTGAAAGAACCTGGTGAGACACCATACAACATCACGAGTGCCTCAGCCAAAAGTTCTGCTTCCCGACGATTAGCCAAAGGCCCGTAGTACTGTGCTCCATCTGCACGTATGTGTTCGATCACTGTAATCCAATCTGAGCCCGTAATTGCACCAAGACGCAAAAACGGGCGACGACGATATGCCCGTGCCGCCTTATTGAACGGTGGATCATGCTCTTTAATTTGGCGCGATTCTAATAGAAGTGCCTCGAGCTCTGTTCCTGTCTCTGTCCATTGAATGTCTTGGACTTTCTGCATCATCTTCCGAATATGCTGGGGATGTCCCTCCATGCCTGCAAAATAGCTGCGGACCCGAGCACTAAGCACACGGGCCTTGCCAATGTAAAGCAGTTTATCCCCTGCACCTATCATGCGATACACACCTGGTGCGTGTGGCAACTCTCCCAGTCTTTTCTTTCGGATATGTGCTTGCCGCCCCTGATTGCCATGAAGTCCTTTGTACCTGGAATACTGAAAACCAAGCAGCGCATCCACTTCAGTGATTTCGTACTGCTCCTCCAGCCTGTGAAGAAATCGAGTAAGTACTTGTTGCGTAGCAATTGCGTCACTCAAGGCACGATGACGATGGCCTGGATCAATGTCAAAAAATACGATCAGGCTACTGAGGCCCTTGGATGGTAATCCCTGAAGGAGTCGACGTGCCAGGCGCAGCGTGCAAAGCGTTGGGTTGCTGAGTGGAGGCAAGCCTGTACGCCGCAGTTCGGCATCAATAAACTTCGAGTCAAACTGGCAATTGTGTGCAACAAATATCGCATCTCCCAAAAAATCCAGGAAATGTGGCAGCACTTCCTCTATCCGTGGCTGACCAAAAACATCTGCGCTGGTGATACCTGTAAGTCGAGTAATATGCCGCGAAATAGTGCACTCGGGATCAATCAGCGTCTCCATTGTGTCCACAACATCACCTGAACGTACCTTGACAGCTCCGATCTCAATAACCCGATTGCGTGTTGCATGCGTTCCGGTTGTTTCCAGGTCGACTATCACAAACGTTGCATCCCGAATTTGCATTGGGCCGCTTATGAGTACATTTGCGTGTTTGTGCGTATCATTTTCGCTGTCAACATAACAAGGTAATTATTATGAACAAGGTTACGGTTATTGGAGCTGGCAATGTCGGGGCTACGGTTGCAGAATGCGTGGCCCATAAAGACATGGTCAATGAGGTTGTTCTGATTGATATTAAGGAAGGTCTTTCGGAAGGGAAGGCCCTTGATATTGCAGAATCTGCTCCGATCCATTTATTCGATACGAAGGTCAAGGGGGTCACAAATGATTATAAGGCTACTGCGGACTCCGACATCTGCGTAATCACCAGCGGAGTCCCCCGGCGGCCGGGCATGAGCCGTGACGATCTCTTGGGAATTAACGCCAGTATTGTGCGCACAGTGACCGAGTCCTTTGTCGCCGGAAGTCCGAATGCCATCATAATCGTGGTTTCGAATCCACTTGATGTTATGACCTATGTGGCCCACGAAGCCAGTGGTTTCACGGCCAACCGTGTCATGGGGATGGCTGGCGTACTGGACACGGCCAGATTTCGTGCCTTTATTGCGATGGCCCTTGATGTGTCTGTTAAGGATATTCAGGCACTCTTGCTGGGTGGACATGGTGATACAATGGTACCCCTTCCACGCTATACTACTGTCGGAGGAATTCCTCTCACCGAGCTACTCCCCGCAGATCAGATTGAGGGGATTGTAGCACGTACGAAAAGTGGTGGAGGCGAGATCGTAAAGTTAATGGGCACTTCCGCATGGTATGCCCCCGGTGCTGCGGCTGCGCAAATGGTCGAAGCAATAGTAAAGAACTCCGGCAGAGTGCTTCCCTGTGCTGCACGCCCTTCAGGGGAGTATGGTCTTTCTGATCTGTTTATTGGCCTGCCTGTGCGTCTCGGTCATTCGGGTATTCAGGAAATAGTAACGGTCGATCTGAACGATTCTGAACGGGCACTCATGGACATTTCTGCAGACCATATCCGGAGCAATTTTGAAGCACTCAAGCGCGTATTGAGTCAGTCGAACGCTTAAGATGAAAATTCTATACGTGGTAACCAATCAGTAGAACGAGTCATGCCATCAGGGGATCTCTTTAATGGAGAGATCAACGAGAAAAATACGCATGATTCTGCCAGCACCTATCGCAACACTACGTACAGGTTGTTGCCCGGCAGTCAGTCAGAGCAGAGCGAAGAAACTGGCTGGCTTAGCGGGTTCATCAGGTTTGTATGCAACGCCATGCTTGCATAGCAAAATGACGCATATGAGAAAGCGATCGGCCGCAAACATACTGGTCTCCAGGATTGGGCAACTGCATGCCGGGGAGTTCGAATTACCGGTCCCTATGACCCGTTAAAGGGATATGCAAATAACTGCATAAGACGATTACTCAGATATGTAATTCCCCTTGAGATTAACTACGGTCGCTCCCCAGCCGCTTGAATCCGGTGCAGTTCCCCAAGAATCAACCAGCGGGCAATCAGATAGAACTGCGTGCACAATAGCTCTCAGTGTCCCCGTGCCCTTACCGTGAATGATCCGCACACAGTACGTGCCCTCTCTGTGGCACTCGCGAAGATACTCGCGCGTCACCTCGGCTGCATCCCGTGGTTGGAACGTATGCAAGTCTAATACTCCGTCTGTTGGGTAACGGATCAGGTCTTCGGTCTTCGGATCAGAGTTGTCTGGCAAATTAGTACCCGGTTTTGATAGTCAGGTGTACAGAAGTGCTGATGAGCACCATCATACACATTTTTGGAAATTATATCGCCCTCACCGTATCAAGGCAACAGGGATTCAAATTCTTACTCCATCTGCTGAAGATAGGCACAAGACAAATCGTTCTGCATCAACGTAGATATCGGTTGATACTGAGGAGCAGGGTTAAGTGATCTATTATTCTACAGGCTGTTGTGTTCCAATTCAGTATCTTGCGAATGTTATACGGCAATATCGTCAATGCCGCTGATTGCGTCAATGATAATGTAGTGAGGGCGTAACCTCGCTATGCGGAGGCGTCGAACAGACAGATTTACACAGTAGCCGTTGCATCTGCTCCTAAACTCAAATAATATCGTGTGAGAGCACACAAATTGTGGCCAGTACAGTCCGCTTAATAGCCCGTAATAATGACCGCAGAGGCTCATCGGCTACCAGTCGATTTGATGCACTGCATGAAATGTTGGATGAAGACTTGATGGAGCTCTTCCAGGCGGGAACTGTGGAAGCATATAATATCCTGGTAAACCGATACAGCGAGCGCCTAACACACTACCTGTATGGTTTTCTGGGCGACCGCAAACGCTGCGAAGACCTCCTCCAAGAAACCTTTCTTCGTGTTCATCGCAACCGACACTCTTATCAGCGTATTGCAAAGTTCTCCACTTGGCTCTATACTATTGCCGGCAACCTCGCAAGAAGCGAGTACCGTAAACGGAAACGCCGTCACATGTACTCAATCCAATCCGTAAACAAAGACAACGAAGAATACGAAATGCCTTTGCCCGACGAAACTTTTTTGCCCGATAAGCACGCAGAAAGTGCCCTGCAGGATCAATACATCCAAGATGCCCTAAATTCGATTCCGCAAAACTTTAAAGAAGTCGTGATCCTTCGTGATATTCAGCAACTTGCATACAGCGAAATCGCACAGATCACCGGGCTTCCAATGGGAACCGTCAAGAGCCGAATTAATCGGGGACGCGCTAAACTCCAGCACCTCTTGAAGGAAGTGTATCCGTTCGACAAGAATAAGGGCAGGAATTATAAACGTAAGTAACCAATCAGGTAGAACAAGTCAAACCATCAGGGGGTATCTCTATATGAAGAGATCAACAATGACGTCAGTCAACCACATATTGCCGAATGAGCAGTATGCCTAACCTGGTGACCTGCTTGCGTGTGGTTGTCAACCGGGAGAGTCAAACTTTCCACATCCAATGGTCTGATAATCATGACTGCCGTTTTCCACTGGATGGACTACGACGCGCATGTCCGTGCGCGAGCTGCCAGGGACACGAAAAAATGCACGAGCTGCCAGATCCAGAAATTTTCCACTTACCGGCCCTCGTGCGATGGGAAAATGTCAAAGTTGAGGTAGCGGGCAGCGTAGGCTTGCGCCTAACCTGGGATGATGGACATAACAGCGGCATTTTCACCTGGGAGCGTCTGCGTGCAATGTGTCCGTGTGGGTAGTAGTTGCAGGTTGCGAAGTCGTGAGTACTGAATCCCAATTAGGGCCGCTCTAAAACGACTCTCCCGTAGTCACCATAAATGGATACGGGAGGCTGCATATGCCTCGAAAGGATTATTCGACTACCCGAGCAAAATCAAGACGGTTATAATCAATTTAGAATGACTTGACTTTGCAAAAAATATGTCGTAGATTTCTTAGCTGTACCGGAGATGGTTACTACAAAGTTAGTCTGCTGCCACCTTCGCTGTGCAAATAAATTGATGAATCTTTACCGAGTTACTCCATGCGTGTACAGTGGTTCCGTGCCTTATATAGCAAGGACAATTTTATAAAACCCGCATCCGTTATGCCCTAGGTTGTAACAAGGTGTATAGATAGTACGTAACGGGGGGGCCGAGGTTGGTTCCCGTCAAAAAACATATCAAAAGAAACGTGAAGAACATAGCACGCATTATTCGAAAGGATGCCAGACGACGTTCAGCCCTCAGCCGCTTCGATGCGCTGCAGGAGATGTCCGATGAGGACCTGATGGAGCATTTCCAGGCTGGCGTAGTCGAGGCATATAATATCCTCTGGGAGCGCTGGACCGGTCCCTTGGTCAATTTCCTGTACCGGTTTACCGGAGATAAGAAAGCCTGTGAAGATCTAATCCAGGAAACCTTCCTTCGTGTATACCGCAACCGGCATTCGTACAAAAGAATTGCTAGGTTTTCCACTTGGCTGTATACCATTGCCGGCAACTTGGCAAAAACAGAGTACCGCAAGCGCAGCAGGCGTCGGATGGACTCTATCCAGTCGTTCAACCGCGATGGTGAGGAGTTTGAAATGCCCCTCCCCGACGAGACCTACGCACCTGACAAGCATGCCGAAAGTGCCATCCAGGACCAGTATATCCAGATGGGGCTTCTTGCACTGCCTGATCACTTCCGTGAGGTCGTGATCCTGCGAGATATTCAGCAACTCAGCTACGAGGAAATTGCTATTATTACCGGTCTGCCGATGGGTACCGTGAAGAGCCGAATCAACCGCGGACGTACAAAGCTTCAGGAGCTCTTGAAGGATATCTATCCGTTCCTAGAGGGAGAGGGGGAGGATGAAGAAGATGACTATGGGGTATTCTTTTCCGAGCTAGCATAGCTCCGGCTACCCAGCAAGAGCCACAAATAGACTTAACTGCTCAACTGGGTTAGGATTGTTAGAAGCACGGTAACACCCGCGAGAATGGCGAGTGCGATCACGATGTTTTTGCGCTGCTTACGGTTCATGGTCTCGTGTGGCTGTGGCTAGTAATAAAGGTCATTATTTTCAACTTTGCAAGTATTGTGCTTCCGGTCCACATTTGATGGTTCTGTGTGGCTCCTGACAGATGGCTTCATTCCCCTTCTTTCAAGTAGATGCATTTACAAGCAAGCCACTCCATGGCAACCCCTGCGCAGTTGTACTTGACGCAGACTCGCTGACAAGCGATCAAATGCAGGCGGTGGCGCGTGAACAGAATCTCTCGGAGACCGCATTCATCCTGCACTCAGGCAGCGCTGACGTCCGGGCCCGGTATTTCACGCCAGCAGAAGAAATTCCGCTTGCCGGTCATCCTACTATCGCATCTATCCACACGTTGATAGAAGCCAACCGTATAGCGCTCACAGGAGAGCGAACTACAATCTCCCTCGAGCTTAAGGCCGGGATAGTGTCTGTAGATGTCGTATCGGCTGAAGGGCGATCCCATGAGATCGTCATGACACAGCTCAAACCAGAATTCCTCTCTACGGTCCCCCGTAACAAAGCTGCATCAGTCTTCGGCCTGTCAACCGAAGATCTTGTAACCGGGAAGCCAGTGCAAGTCGTCAGCACCGGAACCCCGCAACTCATGGTGCCCGTGCGAGAAATTGATTGCCTGGGAAGAATTCAGGTTGACGTGGATGCACTCACGCAGCTGCGTCGTGAGTTTTCATTTTTCAGTGTGCACTTGTTTGCCCAAATAGATTCAGGTACATTCGCCCGCCATTTTGCCAGTCCACCAGACCTGTTTGAAGATCCATTTACTGGGAGTGCCACGGGAGGAATGGGGGCATATCTATGGCATCATGGCCTCATTGATGTGCCTGATTTTTTAGCATTCCAGGGAACCTGGATGCAGCGTCCCGGGCAAGCTCGCGTAAGAGTGTTGGGACCGCGTGACAATATCTCTGCGGTCCAGGTTGGGGGAGGAGCGGTTACTGTAATTGTCGGCACACTTCATGTGTCGTAATTCTTCCTGTTCACAAATATCATCTATGTGGGCCTTTCGTTAACGAACAAAAAATAATTAATGGACCACGCTATTGACACACAGCTCATTCATGCAGGGGAAGCGGATCGCGTAGATGGGGCCGTACGCATGCCGATTTTTCAAACTGCTATGTTCGAGCATGATGATAACCCGCTGCGATATATCCGCTACAATAACACACCTAACCAGGAAGTACTCAATCGCAAACTTGCGGTACTGGAGGGTGCAGAGGAAGCCTTGGTCACCGGAAGTGGCATGACCGCAATCACCGGAGCAATCCTCTCAGTACTCAAACCCGGCGAACATTTGCTTGCACAGGACAGCCTCTATGGTGGTACGCATGGATTCGTGTGCACGCTGCTAGCAGACCTTGGAATAACTGTTTCGTTCTTCGATGCAAACGCACCGGATACATGGCAATCACTCCTTCAGACAAATACGCGTGCAATTTATGTCGAGTCTATTACGAACCCCTTACTCCATGTCTGTGATCTGGAGGGCATAATTGCATTTGCCCAAGCCAACAAGCTTGTATCGCTAATTGACAATACGTTTGCTACGCCGTTCAATTATCGAGCTATCGCTGCCGGATTTGATCTGTCTCTTCACAGCGCGACCAAATACCTGAATGGCCATTCTGATATTGTCGCGGGTGTGATAATTGGCAGCGGGGAACAGATATATAAAGCGCGCCAAACCCTTAAGCATCTGGGAGGCGCCCTGGACCCTCATGCCTGCTTTTTGCTTCATCGAGGTATGCAGACGCTTGCGCTGCGAATGAGACAGCATAACGCTACTGCTCTTGCTCTGGCTAAATTCCTCGAAGCCCACGATAAAGTTGCGCATGTATACTACCCTGGTCTCCCATCCCATCCGCAGCACGAACGGGCTGCTCGTGTCTTCAAAGGCTTTGGCGGAATGTTGGGCATTGAGCTTAAAGGGGAACTGGAGTCTGTCACAGCATTGATTGCCCGCCTCCGATTGCTTCTCTATGCACCAAGCCTCGGAGGTACTGAGTCGCTCATGACACGGCCGGCAATCAGCTCTCACGCGGGACTCACACCAGAGGAGCGAGAGGTCGCAGGAATACGGGACTCTCTACTACGTATTTCGGTGGGGATTGAGCATGAGGACGACCTGATTGCTGACTTCAATCAAGCGATCCAGTAACATTCTACTCGAATGTCCCTCCACTCGTGATGTGACTTGCCCGACACTAGTGCGAATTGACAGGTTTAACGTATCAGTACCATAGGGGGCTGGCACCTGGGAGTCAAGGAACCACTGCAATGTGGACAAGCCGCACATCCCTCAGGGGAACAGTTCCCAAAACATCGGACAAAGAAACAACTGAAGCCTCCAAACACTACCGGATGCATCGGTCGCTGAAAATCCGGTTTATCCACGGGCTGTTAGGAGCAGGAATATGTGCCGCCGTATGGGTGCAGCGGCATTAAGTCCGGTCGAGCCTGGGCAAACTGCAGTGGAGGCCGGATAATACCCAATGTCCCCGACCAGCTTCATTACTCCTCTGTACGGAATACAAACACCGTCTGTGTTTGATATACCTTCCCTGGTCGCAGAATCGAAGAAGGAAAGTTCGGCTGGTTCGGTGTATCCGGGTAATACTGAGTCTCCAGACAAAAACCTGTCCTTCGTCCATACCGTACCTCCTTCTTGCCCCTAATGCTTCCGTCCAGAAAATTACCTGTATAAAATTGAATCCCCGGTTTGGTAGTATGAACTTCGAGAATACGGCCACTCTCCGGTTCCAACACGGTCGCAGCCAGCATCAGATCTCTTGATACACGATCAAGCACAAAATTGTGATCATACCCTCCCCCATATAGCAACTGCGGATCATCACGATCTATCTGCTCACCAATCCTTTTCCCCCCTAGAAAATCAAACACTGTTCCTTCCACAGGAAGGATTTCCCCGGTTGGAATCAGCGTTGAATCAACCGGGGTGTAGTGACTCGCAGCTAATGTCAAGTGATGACCCTCTATCGAACCCCCTCCTGCTAAATTGAAATAAGCATGCTGCGTCAGATTGACTGGTGTGGCTTTATCGGTTATTGCCTCGTAGTCAACAATAAGCCTGTTGTCCTCCGTGAGCAGGTATGTAACACGTACAGTGAGCATACCCGGGTATCCCTCCTCTCCATCGGCACTGACGTAGTTCAGGGATAAACCCACCTGATTAGTGTCTTCGATTACTTCTCCTACTTCCCAATTCACTTTGTCAAATCCTTTGATACCCCCATGCAGGTGGTTCGGACCATTGTTGCGAGCCAGGGTATGGGTTTCTCCGTCCAGAGTAAAGGAACCTCCGGCAATACGATTGGCGTATCGGCCTACGATCGAACCGAAGTATGGATTCGCTTCAAGATAACCAGACAGCGTGTCGTGCCCTAGTACAATATCCTCCATAAACCCATCCCGGTCGGGTACAGTCAGAGCAGTCAGCGTTGCCCCATACGTGATGATCGAAGCCTCAACGCCCGCAGTATTTCGTAATTGGAAACGGTCAACCTCCTCCCCATCCGGTAACGTACCAAAGGACGTTTGCTCTATCATCGGCATTGGTGGTTCGGGAATTTGACAGGAAGCTATAACTGCCAAAGCAATGATTACGAGATACGTACGCATGCGTAATCAATTTTTAAACCAGCCGGGTACAACCTCATCTTCTTCAATGATCTCCATATCCTGAATGGCAAACCATCCTTCATTTTCCTCCTCGTAGACATGTCTGTAGGAACCCTCCCCTTCTGGCACATTGATGTCTACCACAAATGCTAAATCCTTTTTCATGCCGGGGCGAACTTCGACTTTAGGTGCAACATCCGCCACTCGGCCGAAAATCAATCCAATCATTTCCCCTTCGCGTGTATAGAGATAAATACGGACCTGCCTACCTATAAGGTTATACATGTCCGAGATCTATTCCTCTGCGCGTATCGCAGTAATCGGAACATCTGAACCGAATTGGGTTACCGTCATTGTGCCAATCATTTCTTCCTCACCGAGTACCATATTGACCACCATTTTTCCGAATTGATCATCGACGAAGGAAAAAGAAAGTGTCTGCGTTTCCTCGTCAAATGCAATCTCGTCAACCATAAGTGGGTCGGTTCCTTCCGGCTGTCCTTCCAATGTCATACCAACACTCAGGCCCGACTCATCTTCATTTATGTGCAGTCCACCCGCGAATATTCCATTCGGGGTGTCAATGGTGTACTCCCAATTCCCAAGAAGAGGATTAACGGGCTCGGCGGGTTCAGTTGAAGCCATTTCGCCGGAAGACGCACATGAACTGGCAAAAAGAACTACGATCAGAACTAAGCTTGTTTGAATAAAACGCATCATGGGTATGTACTAAGATTGAGGGCGTACTGCCCTGGGTTTGAGGGAGGTGAGCGACGCTATCCTGACAGGCTCACCTGTTTTGACGCTTTCTCTTGCTGCAATCCCAACCAAAATCGACATCGCTCCATCTCGAGCTCCAGCCGCTTGGCGGTACGGATCAGGCATGGTGGGATCCTTGAAGATTCGATCCTTCAACCGTCGGTCTCCTCCTCCGTGTCCACCACCACCGTGAGGAACCTGGATCAGTTCAGTCTCCCCGAAATTGTCCGTTACACGGATTTCGTCGTACGGCTCCGCTTGCCATGGTTGGCGTTCTTTCACCCAGGCTTCAAGCCTGCCGTGGGTTCCGTTAAAGGCGATCCGATAGCCCTCATACGGTGAATAGGTTGTACATGAATAGCTCACATGAACACCATTGGCGTACCGAATTTGTGCAGACATTTTGTCATATATGTCTATCTCTTCACTCCATACACATCCATCCCGAAGATAACCATCGTGATGCTCGTGTGCAACGTAGAGATCCATTGCACGCGAATCCGTCGTAATGTCCCAATAATGTTTGCATTGATCAGCGTGGGGACAACCGCGACAATTCGTGTGCCGGAATGGGTTGTTATGGCCGTAGTACTCCAGGTCACCGTAAGCAAAAACTTCTTCTGGTTCAGATTCCAGCCACCAGTTCAAGAGATCAAAATGATGGGTTGCCTTGTGAACAAAGAGGGTGCCTCCATAACGTTCCTTGCCGTGCCAGCGGCGAAAGTAGCTCGCTCCGTGATACACATCCAGATACCAATGAAAATCAACCGCCCTTACTGTTCCGATACGGCCCGCCATGAGCAGCTCCTTCATTCGCTGGCGGTGTGGTGAATATCGGTAGTTGAACGTGACCGTTACCGTCTTGCCGGTACGTGCCTGCGCATCCAGTATAGCCTGACACTTTTCCGCATCCGTGGTCATCGGTTTTTCTGTAACCACATCACAACCAGATTCCAGCGCCCGAATGATGTACTCATGGTGCGTGGAGTCAACCGTAGTCACAATCACGGTATCAGGTTTGGCAACCCGCATCATCTCGTCAAAGTCCGTATAGGTTGGACAATCAATCCCCATATACTCCTTGACATACTCCAACCGCCCGGGATTAATATCGCACAGGCCTGTAAATTCGACCTCTTCCGCATAATCGCGAACCACTGAGCGGCCCCACATGGTGCTGCCACGGATACCTGTCCCTACAAGTGCAACCTTCATACGTTGGTGCTCACGTGTTCCTGGCCTCACAAGTAGCCCTCCGGCAGCAGCAGCACTTCCGGTTCGTATAAAATCACGTCGGTTCATCTGCTGGATTTACACCTTGAGCTCCCAGCCCGGTTCATAATCACGTCCCCACATTTTCATCGCGTCTTCATCCCCTAGTATATGCCCATTGCTCGGATCACAGTGCAGTGCACGTCCGGTTTTTTGGGCAATATTACCAAGGTGGCAAAGTAACGTGCTCTTATGACCCTCGTCAATGGGTGAGTACTGTGGAACTCCATCCCTAATCACCCGCAGCATATTTGTAATATGCCGGTCTGTCAGACCTCCACCACCCCGGATATCCAAGGTTGCCTCTCCAGTAGCCCGTGAACGTCTCCATATCTCTCGATTATCCTGATCATAAACTACATAACCATTCCGATCAAGAATAACGGTCCCGTGCTCGCCATGAATCGACGCACCCCGACCCCGCCCTTCAACAACGCGGCCATTACAACTACGGCCATCCCAGGTAATAACCTTGTCATCTTCGAACTCGAAGGATACAACCTGCGTGTCATAGAACTCCCAATCATCGTCGTAACCGTACCTACCGCCGGCTGATGTTACCCTGTTAGGGTAATCAACACCAAGCGCCCAGCGGCATATATCGATTTCGTGGGTTCCGTTGTTGCAAATCTCACCGGTTCCCCAATGCCAGAACCAGTGCCAATTGTAATGAATTCGATTATCCATGTACGGTACGCGTGGGGCTGGTCCCTGCCACAGGTCGTAGTTCAACCAATCAGGTACAGGAGCGGGCTTGCCTCGACCTATGGATCCACGGGTGTTGGCGTACCAGGCCCGTCCGTAATATGGACGCCCTATTATACCCTCATTAATGGCGTCAATTACTTGCGCGGACTCCATGGAGGCGCGCTGCTGATTGCCCATTTGCACTACGCGATTATAGTGGGCTTGCGCCTGAACCAGCAACTCTCCTTCCTGTGGGTTGTAGCTGCACGGCTTTTCCACATAGACGTGTTTACCGGCCTGCAGGGCCATAATTGCAGCGGGGGCGTGCCAATGATCCGGGGCTGCGATCACAAGAATATCTATATCAGGATTATCCAGTGCTTCGCGGACATCGACAACTCCTGTCGGTACTCTACCCGTTCCGACCTCTGAAACCTCTTTGATTGACCGGGCGGTCGCACGCTCGTCCACATCACAGATAACCGCAACTTCACAGCCCTCCGCACGCGCGAATGAAGTAGCAAGTACTCCACCCCGGCTGTTAACTCCCATAACGGCAGCTACCAAACGGTTTGATGGCGCAGCCATCCCACGCGCAGCTCCTAGCAGAGTGGCTCCAGCCACACCAGCCGAAGCCGTTTTGATAAATGTTCGACGATCGGTAAGTCGCTTCATGCGTCATCGTAATAAGTGTGACTCACAAGTTACGACGAAGTAAGGAATTAACCGAGAGGGATATTATTCTATTTCCTGAAGAGATACTGGACCTTGAAAAATATCTGGCGGCTACTCTGACGGAAGTACTTGGCTGCGCCCTCCGTGCGGGCGAACTGATCAAGGTCATGTGTCGAACCTACGTGTAAGGCAGTAAATGCATTGATCTTGTACGTGAGTAGCGGATCAACCTCCAAAGATTTGGAGAAATCGTTGTACTGTACGATCGTACGTAGGAAGAAGTAACGACTAAACTGATACTTCAAGCGCATACGAGCAATGTATCCGCTGAAATACTCTTCACCAGTCCCTTTTTCAGAAAGCCGTGAATATGAAAACTGCGGCTGAACTGACATCCGTTGTGTTGGACGAAATAGCCCCCATGCACCAACATCAAGGCTGTTGCCGACCTCCGGATTACTGAGGAAACGTGCAATTGACTCACCTATGCGAGTCTCTACTCCCAGGTTTACACGCTTGCTGAAATTGCTGTTTACTTGCAGGTTGATCGCCGTGACCCCGTTGAACTGCTGTCCAGCGAAATGCTCCTGCCTGTACCACCAGTTAACCTGAACGTTGGTTTGCCGCTTTAATTGGAAATAAACTGCCGGACGGAAGAAAAAACTCTTCTGAAGACCATCGAAATTCCAGCTGCTCCCCATGACCAAGTTCGGCCGTATACGATCTATGAAAGGGATCACTTTTTCGGGGTAGATCGTGACACCCTGCCACATATAAGCTGTCTGATCGTTGTTTTGGCGCACAAATCCATTGTCTGCACGAAACGTTGGGCTTATGGCCTCATACCCCGCTTCGAACATCCAATAACGTGCTTGCCTGTCGAGTTCAATTTTGGCAGCATACCCGTTAAAGGATTCACCATCCAAAGCCGCGGTATATCCTTTGGCGCCAAAGGTGATGTCTTCCAAACCCTCACTCAATTCCTCGTTCGTGGGTTCGGCATTGTTGCTGTACACGAATTGCGCACTCAACATGTACTTCTGCAGGAATCTTGCGGACCCGTCAAGACTGACTGTTGACCCGGATCCACCTTCATCTAATCTTCGATCAGTTAGAAGTGCACCAACAAACGAATCGTTTCCAAAATTCTGTTTTACCCGCAGAATGTTAGATACACTGCGTCCGCCTTCAAGCAATCTGCTTTCTTCCTCAAAAGGCAGCAATAATGGCGAGTTATTATCCCGTGCACCGATGTATGCCACGTCAACCGAACCAAAACGTCCCGTCATTTTGGCCGCACCTATTGGATCATTGATGGAACGGGTATAAACGGTTTGAATCTCAGTATTGAAGAGTCCTGATCCTTCCTGGAAGAACGGGCGACGTTCATCAAAGAAAAGCGCGAAGGTTGAGTTTACATCGATCTGTGCCTGATCAGATTCGATTTGGCTGAAGTCGGGATTAACGGCTACATCTGCTGTTAGCTCAGAGGTTATGCCGTACTTGACGTTCAGTGATGGTTCGAGCGTTACGCGTTCATTCTTGAATCCTGACGTAGGTGCGGCAGCATCACGGAGGGCCCCTGTGCCTCCACCGGTTAATGACGGCAGAACCTCTAGGTTACGCCCGGATTTTACTCCACGGATACCGTTGATTTCCCCCAATTGGCAGCTTATACACGGATCATCTCTGTTGATGCCCGCCCAGGAGTACTGACTTCTACTTTCTCTGGGGCGTGTAATCCAAAATGTTGCTCCCCAAGACTGGACCTCCTCATTTGGAAAGCGTAAACTCTTGAACGGAATGGCCAACTCTATCTGATAGCCATCTTCCGTGATCTGGGCATCGGAGCGAAAAAGCAGGTTGAACCCGTCATCTTCATTATTCGTCGTGATATAGGTATCGGCTTGTATGCCCAATGGGTTCGTCGCTATGAAATACAAGCCTTGACCATCGCGGTTGGGATCAAGTAAAATCCCGGAATAGTCGTCCTGCCATATCTCATCACGATCGCTGAGATTAGCCCGAATCAGGCTTGGATCATCCCTAACAATGATACCTACGTAGAGATTATCATCGTCATAGGTAATCATGCCGCTCACTTCCACAGGCGGGCGAGTTTGGTCCCCTGGAAAAACCTCGGAAAAATTCCGTGCAAAGACGGCATCACTCCAAGCGTCATCGTTCAGATCCCCATCGATCTCAATGCTCCCTGATGCCTTCGTAAGCGTTAAAGAGGGTTTGATGTTGGGTTTAAATTCATCGGAGGCAACCATTTGTTGAGAACCAGAGTTGTTATCCAATGTCTGGGCCTGGGTGACAGACACGAAACACAACATCGTACTCAAAAGGGCAATAAACAAGTATCTTTGCATCAGCTGAAATTGATTGTGTGATTGGTTGACCATCGAGCTGCACCTCCCAGGCCGTGCAGCGTATTGATTGTCAGTACGAGAGCATGAACTTAATTGTTACAAAATTTTTCACGCCTTCATTAGATCTGACGGACGAAACAGCTGAACCTCATGTTTAAGGATCAGATCGTACTAATTACAGGAGCAGCAAAAGGGATCGGATATGCTGCCGCCCAGCAGTTTGCTGACATGGGAGCTCGGGTCTTTATAAATGACCTGGATGCAGACGCGTGTGCTGCAGCTGTTCGTTCAATTCGGACAGACGGAAATACTGCTTGGTCCATACCTGGCGATGTGACCGATCCTGCCACGCCTGAGTTGCTAATCAGAGAGGTTGTGGATCGGTGCGGTCAGCTCAATGTGCTGGTGAACAACGCCGGGTTCACCTGGGACGGCATGTTGCATAAGATGACCGACAAACAGTGGCGACGTATTCAGGAAGTGCATACGATGGCGCCCTTTCGACTAGTTCGTGCGCTTGCCCAGGTATGGCGCCCCCTTGCAAAGGCTGAAATTGCCGTTGGTCGCCCACATCCACACCGATGTATTGTTAACGTGTCCTCGACGTCCGGGCTGCACGGAAACATAGGACAGGTCAATTATGCTACGGCAAAAATGGGGGTCATTGGGATGACCAAAACGATTGCCCGGGAATGGGGAGCTTTCGGTATTCGATGCAATGCCGTCGCCTTCGGGTTTATTGATACGCGGCTCACACGCCCTGCAGATGAAGGGCACACACTTACAGTTGACGGAGAACAGGTGTCACTGGGTATCCCTGAAAGTGTGAGAAAAGCCGCCTTCTCAACCATCCCTATGGGCAGACCGGGTACTCCAGACGAAGCCGCCAATGGTATAATCCTTATGGCTTCCCCGCTCGCGGGCTATATCACAGGACACACCTTAGAAGTTACCGGCGGACTTGGGATTTGACCTCTCCTGATTGCCCTGCAAGCATCATCGACAATGCAGAACATTGCGCTTCCAATTGACAGGGTGATCCTGTGGTCAACGTGTATGGTAATGCCTTGCACGCGAACAAATAGTTCGACTACAACTCTGCTTTAATTGAGGCAATCAAATCCTCAAAGACTTCCAACGGCTGTGACCCACTTAGGAAATGGCCATTAACAAAAAACCCTGGTGTCCCTGTGAGACCAAAACGCGCCGCTGTTGTAGCAGCGATATCTACCTGGAGTGTCGCTCCCTGGTTAGCCGCAGATGATTCATCCGTAGCACAAATCTCCCAGGCATCAAGGTCAATATCCAAATCCTGGAGCCAAGAGCGGGCGTCATCAAACATGGATTCCTTCGAAATACTCCCCTGGAACTCGAAAAAATTGTCATGCAAAAGCCAGAAAGCAGGTTCGCTCTGTCTTGCAGCACACTCTGCTGCCACTGCCGCCGGCTTCGCCCAGTCATGTATATCCAGCGGAAAATGCAAATAAACAAAGCGAATATCGTCGGGATACTTACCAACCAGCTCTTCAACGACCAAACTTGCCCGCGCACAATAGGGGCACTGAAAATCGCTGAACTCGTGTATGGTGATCGGAGCATCTACGGGACCCCTGCTCGGCTTGCCATCTGAGAGTCGATTCAACGCACCATAGAGTTCGGTTGCAACCAACTGCTCCTGTCTTTCCTGTTCAATGAGCAGTTCCGTGATTTCATTCTCTGACAGACTCACATCGATTGGATCTGCAGCAAGAAGGAAGAGGTGGGGCGGATCTTCGGAGAGCAAAAATTGGAAAGTCTGTTGACCATTTATAGTGAATGATCCCTGTTTCAGGTCAGCATAAGGGCTGGCTTCTATATCTCCCAATATGATCTCGGCATTCTCCAACTCGGGTATACGGAATTTAAGATTAGCCAATATTTGCTCTTGGTTCAGCTCCTGAGCCGCCACAGAGAAAACAAACAAAAAATTAATTAGAAATAGGGCCCACCGCATGCAAGATACCGAGACAGATCAGATTGTCGGGGAACGATCAGCAGCATCAAAGGTTGCTTGACAGACAAGATAATGACCGACCTATGAAGCGTATCTCCAAAGAAGATCTTCCACGCGAAGTTTTTGATCTGTTCGACCGCTATGTCCATAGCCAAATTTCCCGTCGACAGTTTCTAGACAGAGCTTCGAAATATGCAATTGGCTCTGTGACAGCTGCTGTGATGCTCGATTTCCTGTCTCCGAAGTATACTTCGGCGCAACAGATCCGCAGCGGAGATCCGCGGTTAACCGAAGAGTATGTCACCTACGATAGCCCCAATGGAGCGGGGACTATGCGTGGGTTACTGTGCATTCCAGAAGATGCTTCTAAGCCACTGCCTGGTGTGGTTGTCGTTCACGAAAACCGTGGACTCAATCCACATATTGAAGATGTATGCCGACGCGTAGCACTAGCTGGATTCATCGGACTCGCACCAGATGCACTGACCCCATTTGGTGGCTATCCCGGCACAGATGATGAAGGACGCGAATTACAGCGTCAACGCGACCGTAACGAAATGCTGGAAGACTTCATTGCGGGCTATGAATACCTGCGCACACACGACGGTTGTACTGGCAATGTTGGTGTCGTAGGATTCTGTTTTGGTGGTTGGATTTCGAACATGATGGCTACGCGCCTTCCGGATCTTGGGGCAGCCGTCCCTTTCTACGGTGGACAGCCGGATGCAGCACTAGTCCCCCAAATCCAGGCCCCCATCCTGCTCCATTTCGCTGAGCAGGATACACGTGTCAATGCTGGATGGCCCGCGTACGAAGCTGCTCTGAAAGCCCATGAGAAAGATTATACAGCCTACATGTACGAGGGGCTACAGCATGGTTTCCACAACGATACTACGCCCCGATTCGATCCGGAAGGGGCCAAACTGGCCTGGGAACGAACCATATCGTTCTTCCGTGAACACTTGGGAGCAGAAGACTGACCTACCGCGGTAGGTTTATGGATTTTTTCTAAACCAACCGTCTGTCCAGCATTAGCTAGCTGTCTTGGTCTACCCCGAATGTTATGGATGGAGCCACTTGCAGTATGTACATCCAATTCTCCGCATACTACTGAAGATCAAAGCGATCAAGATTCATCACCTTTGCCCAAGTCTCCGCGAACTTCTGTACAAACATCTTATCAGCATCACTGGAAGCAAAAACCTCTGCGATGGCGCGCAGTTGCGAGTTTGAGCCGAATATCAGATCAACGGACGAACCTGTCCATTTGAGTTCCTCGGTTTTGTAGTCTCGTCCCTCGAAGACCCCATCAGCTGTATTCGAGCATGCCCATTCCGTGTCCATGTCCATCAGATTCACGAAAAAGTCGCGTGTGAGCAACCCCGGTCGATTCGTAAACACACCCAACTCGGATCCATCGAAATTTGCTTTCAGAACGCGTAAACCACCAATCAGCACTGTCATCTCGACCGCAGTCAGGGTCAGCATATACGCCCGATCGATTAATAATTTTTCCGCGGACTGTGTCAATCCCGGTTTTAAGTAGTTGCGAAATCCATCAGCTACAGGTTCCAGCACGCCAAACGAGTCTACATCCGTTGTTTCCTGCGTTGCATCTGTGCGGCCTGGCGAGAAGGGGACATCAACTTTATGCCCCGCACGCTTGGCGGCCTCCTCAACCGCTGAACAGCCCCCTAGGACAATCACATCGGCAAGCGAGACCGTTTTACCATGTTCTACGCAGAAATCTGACCGAACTTTCTGTAAAATATTGAGTGTTTTTTGGAGCTCGGATGGATTGTTGACCTCCCAGGTTTTTTGTGGCGCTAGGCAAAGGCGACCACCATTAGCTCCGCCGCGTTTATCCGTGCCCCGAAATGTGGATGCTGCAGCCCAGGCTGTTCTAACCAACTCAGAAATCGAAAGGCCAGATGCCAGTATGCCGTGCTTCAGGGAATCAATATCTTTGTGATTAATCAACTCATAGTCGACCTCCGGCACGGGATCCTGCCATAGCAACGGCTCATCAGGAACTAACGGTCCAAGATAGCGACTGACTGGGCCCATGTCCCGATGTGTGAGCTTGAACCATGCACGTGCGAAGGCATCAGCAAACTCGTCAGGGTTGGCGTAAAATCGTTTCGCTATCCGAGCATAGGTTGGATCTTCGCGCAGCGCGAGATCTGTCGTTAACATCATCGGTGCATGACTCCTGGACGCATCGTGTGCATCAGGCACCGTTCCGTTTGCAGATGTTTCAATCGGAGTCCACTGCATTGCTCCACCTGGGCTCCTGGCCTGCTTCCATTCATATCCGAACAAATTTTCGAAAAAATTGCTGTCCCATTTCGCAGGCTCTGCAGTCCAAGCACCTTCAAGTCCACTCGTAATCGTGTGACGTCCTCTGCCATTTCCAAATCTATTCTTCCAGCCTAGCGCCTGCTCTTCAATTGAAGCACCTTCCGGTTCGGGTCCAACATATTCGTCAGCTGGCGCAGCTCCGTGTGCCTTTCCAAATGTGTGTCCCCCTGCAATGAGGGCAACCGTTTCTTCGTCATTCATAGCCATACGGGCAAAGGTCTCACGTATATCCTTAGCGGCTGCTAGAGGGTTCGGAGTGCCGTTCGGTCCCTCGGGATTCACGTATATGAGTCCCATCTGGACTGCACCCAATGGGTGCTCTAGATCTCGATCACCGGTATATCGTTCATCGCCCAGCCAAGTGGTCTCCGATCCCCAATAGATATCTTCTTCAGGTTCCCAGACATCTTCGCGTCCCCCAGCAAAGCCGTACGTCTTAAGTCCCATGGATTCCAAGGCACAATTCCCCGTTAATACCATGAGATCGGCCCACGAAATGCTACGTCCATACTTTTGTTTTATTGGCCAGAGCAACCGCCGTGCTTTATCGAGATTTGCATTGTCTGGCCAGCTATTGAGGGGAGCGAAACGAAGTGTACCTGCGGATGCGCCTCCACGCCCGTCTCCCACACGATAGGTCCCTGCACTATGCCAAGCCATCCGAATGAAGAGAGGACCATAATGTCCGTAGTCTGCGGGCCACCAGTCTTCTGACCTGGTCATCAGGGCGTATATATCATTTTTCAGCTCATCCAAGTCCAATTTTTCAAATTCTCTGGCGTAATTAAAATCTCCTCCAAATGGATTTAGCTGGGGCGAGTTCTGGGCAAGAATCTTCAGATTTAGCTGGTTCGGCCACCAGTCCAAGTTGGAATAACTTCTTGTATCCGTGCGGATCCTACCTTGCACAGGACAACAGGCTCCTTTGCTCATTGAATCTAGAATTGATGATTGATCGTCGTTGAGCCGAGGGAAACCCGTCAATTTTCTACAGGTTTCGGAATAAGAAAATGGGAGAAGAGTACGGCTCTACATTGGCCGAGTTTAGAAATGAAATTGCTGAAGTCAGGAATTGTGCATCGGTTCTGTCCGCTGCATGGCGGAGAGAGTACATAAATCATCAGATTTAGTACTTGCCCGGAATCAGGGCGTCAACCCAAGCTTAACTTGTGTGTCATACACCAATGCTTCCGCTTCATCGCGCGTAGGAGCTTCCGCATAGATTCGAAGTATGGGCTCCGTCCCCGATGGACGCACTAACAACCAGGCATCCTTCATCAAGTGCTTGAACCCGTCAAGCATATCCATCGAATGGACTTTTCGGCCCGCAATTTCATTTAATCCGCCGGTGCGACGCAAGGTTTTAATAATCTCGGGCTGCTGCTCGGCATGGACATCCGCACGGTAGTAGGCATGTGGTCCAAATTCGTCAAACAACTCTTGGACAAGAGCTGTGAGCGGTTTTCCGCGCTGCATAAGCATTTCCAGGAGTATGAGCCCCACATAGATTCCGTCGCGCTCTGGAACATGTCCTGCCACAGCAATACCTCCTGATTCCTCTCCGCCAACCAGCACATTTGTCTCCAAAAAACGCGGAGTCACGTACTTAAAACCTATCGGATAAGTCTCTACCGGAATCCCCCAAGCAGTCCCCATTTTCTCCAGAATTGCGGAAGTCGCAAAAGTACGGACAATCGCGCCATTCATACCGCGGTGCTTGTGCAGATGCGCGGCCAACAGCGCCATCACCATATGAGAGGTAACTGTACACCCCAGTTCATCAACCACACCAATCCGATCCGCATCTCCGTCATGCGCAATGCCGATCGCAGCCTTTTCCTGCACCACACACCGCATAAGGTCTTGAAGATTACGCTCAATTGGCTCTGGTGGTGTGCCCCCAAAACTGGGATTGATCGTACCATGAATCTCTGTCACACAATCTTCGCCTAACAGTGTCGACAGTATTCCCTGCCCTGCCCCATACATTGGATCGTGAACGATGCCCAAACGAATAGATCTCAGATCGAACCGGGTTCGCAGGAATTCTACATACTGGGCCGTAATATCTTCTTCACACACATGGCCTCCACCACGCTCTCGATGATTCGGTGAATAAGGCTCGACCGCTGCCTCAACGGCAGCAGTCATGTCTGATGTGGCAGATCCCCCGAAATGTGCTTTGATCTTGTATCCGCTGTACTCCGGCGGGTTATGGCTGGCCGTAATCACTACACCCGCATCCGCCCCACGCATCTTTGTTGCCCAGCTTATGGCCGGAGTAGGCGTAATACCGCTTGCAAGAATTACTGCCACTCCTTCATCCGCAAGCGTCTCTGCAACGTGCTCGGCAAATAGTCGCCCTAGGAATCGCGTATCATGACCGACAATCACGGTTGGCGAGCTCCTACCGGATTGCTTTAACCACTTGGCGGTTGCACGGGCGAGTCGGTCCAAATTGGCGAACGTAAACTCACGCGCGATCACAGCACGCCAGCCATCCGTCCCAAAACGTAAGGGTTCATTCATGTGGCTTCATCGACAAGCAGTGCATTATCAACAATGGATTGAGCCTCCTCCAGAATCTGAACCAAATGAGATTCTCCCAGAAAGCTCTCAGCATAAATCTTGTAAATATCTTCTGTGCCTGATGGTCTCGCTGCGAACCAGCCGTTTTTCGTTATCACCTTAAGCCCACCTATCGGTGCATTATTGCCGGGCGCTTGAGTTAGCTTAGCCTCTATAGCCTCACCTGCAAGTGTCTCAGCCGCTACGCTCGCAGACGACAACCTGGAAAGCGCAATCTTTTGAGCAGACGTGGCTGGGGCATCAATCCGCCGATAAACCGGCTCTCCAAAGCGCTCCGCAAGCAATTGGTAGTGTTCTCCTGGATCATGTCCCGTACGGGCAAGAATCTCCGCAGACAAAAGTGCTAGTATGATTCCATCCTTATCTGTAGTCCAGACAGCCCCATTCTGCCGCAAAAATGACGCTCCCGCACTTTCTTCACCCGCAAAACCACACGTTCCATCAAGTAACCCCTCTACAAACCACTTGAATCCAACGGGGACTTCGAAAAGTTTTCTTCCCAGATCCTTAGCAACACGATCAATCATAGAGCTTGATACAAGCGTCTTGGCAAAACTGGCACCCTCTGGCCAGCCCGAACGATGCTCAAACAGGTATTTACCTGCCACCGCCAGATAATGATTGGGGTTTAACAGGCCACTGCTTTTAGTGACAATCCCGTGCCTATCCACATCTGGATCATTGCCAAAGGCGATATCAAAGCGATCCCTGAGATCAACCAGGCGGCGCATTGCGTACTTGGAAGAACAATCCATGCGCACCTTACCATCATGGTCCAGCGGCATAAACTCGAATGCTGGGTCAACCTGATCATTAACTACGCTTATGGACAAGCCATATCGCTCGGCAATCGGCTCCCAGTAGTGCACCGCGGCCCCACCCATTGGATCTACCCCAATTTGCAATCCCGCACTCTGTATTATTTCCATATCCACTACATCAGTAAGGTCAGCCACGTACGGAATCATTAGATCCTTTACCGTGGTCGTAGAAGCATTGTATGCCTTCTGCAAAGACATTCTTTTGACTCCCTGCAACCCGGATGCCATAAGCTCTCGCGCTCTCGTCTGGATCATAGCCGTAAGGCTACTCGGAGCAGGACCCCCGGACGGAGGATTGTACTTAAAACCTCCATCTTCTGGAGGATTATGCGAAGGTGTAATAATCACAGCATCCGCGAAACCCTCCGTACGATCCCGATTCCACTCCAGAACCGCGTGCGAAACTACTGGTGTGGGGGCATATCCTTCATCCAAAATCACGTGCACTCCATTGGCTGCAAATACCTCTAGCGCTGTCGCACAGGCAGGTTCCGATAGTGCATGCGTATCCTTTCCCATGATGAGCGGCCCTGTCGCCGGCCGCAGTTCGCTGACCGCCTGGCATACTGCCAAAATGTGGGCCTCATTAAAGGAACCATTCAGGGATGATCCCCGGTGGCCGGAGGTGCCAAATGTAACCGCTCCACTTGGTGATTCTGTGTAGTAAGCACGCACTAAACGGGGAATATCTTTTGCCGTTGTGCGCATTAAAATTCAAGGTTCATTTTTAATTTCCATGAGTTCTTTTGCACTCTGACGCATGGCATCTGTAACCTCTGCTCCAGTAATCAACATAGCCACATGTTCCAGAGACTCCTCATTCTCCAAGCGCCGAATTTGCGTAGCCGCCCGTCCTTTCACCACGCGCTTTTCCACCACGTAGTGCGCTTGTGCCAATGCCGCAATTTGCGGTAGATGCGTGATCGCTATAATCTGGTGATGACGAGCCAAATTAGCCATGCTTTTACCCACTTTTCGTGCTATGGAACCGCTGATTCCGGTATCTATTTCGTCAAACACCAAGACGGATAACTGCTCCGCCTCAGCTAAAACACACTTGATCGCCAGCATGATGCGGCTGATTTCCCCTCCTGAGGCCACACGCACAAGCGGCTTTGGCTCTTCCCCAACATTCGTCGTAATCAGAAACTCCACATCGTCCATCCCATGACGATAGGCCTTATATCGTACCCTTTGCTGACCCGCAGTTTTCAGCGTAATCCAACCTGTGGGCTCCACATGCTTATCAATACGAACACTGAGGCGTCCAACTGCCATCCCAAGACTCGCAAGCTCCCCTGTGATGGATGCTCCGACCTGTTCGGCTGCCTCATGACGCCTGGTCGATAGCCGCAACGCTGTATCTGAGAGTGTGTGTTTTGCTTCTGCAAGAGATTGCTCAAATTTTTCAAGCGTGGTGTCGTAGTCAACAACAGTTGCATACTCATCTGCAATCTGCTGCCGATAAGCCAATACGGCCTGTACGGTGCCTCCATACTTGCGCTTCAATGTATCAAGTGCACCCAGACGCTCGCGTATTTCTTCAAGTCTAGCCGGATTTGATTCTACGCTATCACTGTAATCCTGCAGCATCACTGCAACCTCTGACACCGAAATGCTTGCCTGATTGATCTCTTCACAGGCGGCTTCCAGCGTCTGATCAATCCGCGCAAGGTCACGCAACTCACTGTATGCAATAGACAACTGATCCGTAGCAGAATCGTCGCGGGCATAGAGCATTGAGTGCAAAGAGGCTGTAGATCCACTGAGACGTTCTGCATGTGCCAATCGACGCATTTCTTTCCTGAGCTCATCTTCTTCATCCTCCTGGGGCGATACTGCATCAATCTCTTCCATTTCGTACGCTAATCGCTCTCGCAAAGCTTCCAGATTGCCCTGATGGGACAACAGCTTCTCACGCTGTTTTATTAGATCACCTACAGACTCGTATGCGTCCTCGTATGCCGACCGTAGATCAGCAAGTCCACCAAAGCCGTCCAATAATGTCAGATGTGTTTCAATCCTGAGTAAAGACTGATGCTCATGCTGCCCGTGCAGGTCGATCATTTGTGCCGCAACCTTGCGCATCAAGGTAAGCGTTGCAGGCGAATCGTTGATATAACCGCGGCTGTATCTCTTCGTGATTTCCCGTCTTAAAATCAGTACGGGCTGCGACTCTACTTCATGCTCCTTGAGAAACTGATCCAGTTCTGGTGAGGATATATTATCAAAGACCCCTTCAACGACTGCTTTCTTTGCACCTGAGCGAATCATTTGATTGGAAGCACGCTCGCCCAGCATCAACTTGAGCGCGCCAATCATGATGGACTTGCCTGCACCAGTTTCACCTGTCAGGATGTTGAGGCCATTTTCAAATTCAACCTCAAGCTCATCAATGATAGCGTAATCCCGTATGTAGAGGGTACGCAGCATCAGATTCTATGCCCGATCAGGTACGTCCGTGGCAATGCTTATACTTCTTACCACTGCCACATGGGCACGAAGAATTCCTTCCCACATGCTCGCCGGCCAGAACTGGTTGCCGTTTGGCACTTGGGTCCCGACTGGCACCACTGGCTCTTGATCCGACGACCCCGAACGAAGGGGCTGCCGGTCGATGTCTGGCTTTTGCACGGTTACGATCCAATCGGCTACGCTGCCTCGTATCACTACTGCCCCTGCGCTCAACTACCGGACCTGCCCTGAAAACAAAGGTCACGACATCTTCACCGATCTGTTCAATAACCTCCGAAAAAAGCCTGAACGCCTCCATCTTGTATTCTACAAGCGGATCCCGCTGGCCATACGCCCGAAGTCCAATTCCTTCTTTTACCTCATCCAGTGAGCGTAAATGTTCTGTCCAATGCTCATCAATTAACGATAGCATTGCAGTTCGCTCAAGGCTATCGTTAATCTCCTGTCCACCTGATTGAACGACATCCTCAATACGAATAACAGTACGCAGCCTACGGTGTCCATCGGAGAAGTCCACAAATGCGCGCTCAGGCTTGTTCTCCACCTCGCTTTCCTGGACCGTCTTCATGCTGTTGAAGAACGGTTCGGCCAATGCACGACGCTTACGCTCGTAGTATGCAACCGCTTTATTGTAGGCGTCCTCCGCTACACCATCATCACCCAGGTCAAAGAATTGCTTACGATCAATCTCATAGTCAAACGACAGAAGCCTACGAAATTCTTCTCGTAACTCATCAACCTCCCCCTCGCCGTGATGGCGCTGTACTAGTCGCTGTATGAGCTTTTGCAGCATGCTCAGGATTTCTCCGCGAAAACGCTCTCCTTTCAGAGCATGCATGCGACGATCGTAAATCACGGCGCGCTGCGCATTCAGCACATCGTCATATTCAAGCTGCCGCTTACGTATGGCAAAGTTGTTCTGCTCAACTTTTTTCTGTGCGCGCTCAATACTCTTTGTAACCCAGGGATGTGTGATTACAGCGCCAGGCTCAAGTTTAAGTCGGTCCATGACCCCTGCTACCCGATCAGGTCCGAAGAGTCGCATTAGATCATCTTCGAGCGAGATATAAAACTGACTCTCGCCAGGATCACCCTGTCGTCCAGAACGACCTCTGAGCTGCAAATCTATTCGCCGGCTTTCGTGCCGCTCTGTTCCGATAATGGCTAGGCCCCCCAGCCTGGGAATTCTTTGCCCCAGTTTAATGTCCGTACCGCGCCCGGCCATATTGGTAGCAATGGTGACTGCACCTCGCTGGCCAGCTTCCGCTACAATCAAAGATTCCTGCTTTGCACGATCACGCTTGGCGTTGAGCACGTTATGTCGAACGCCAGCACGCTTCAACATTCGGCTCAATGTTTCAGATACCTCTACCGACGTAGTTCCTACGAGTACTGGTTGGCCTTTGTCGTGATATTCCTCAATCTTATCAATGACCGCACTGTACTTCTCCCGTCTTGTTCTGAACACAAGATCCTCCAGATCCTGCCTTGCAATAGGCTTATTGGTCGGCACCGCCATCACATCCATCTTATATATCTTGTGGAACTCTTCTGCTTCAGTCTCTGCTGTACCGGTCATGCCAGCCAATTTGCTGTACATACGGAAGTAATTCTGCAACGTAACCGTAGCATACGTCTGCGTTGCTGCCTGCACTTTCACACCCTCTTTGGCCTCAATAGCCTGATGCAACCCATCTGAATAACGGCGACCAGAGAGTACACGACCGGTGTGTGTGTCGACAATCTGCACCTTATCCTCCTGCACTATGTACTCCGTATCCCGCTCGTACAGTGTGTAAGCCTTCAGAAGCTGTTCGATTGCATGTAATCGCTCCGCACGATTCGAGTAAGTCGAATAGAGTTTACGTGTCTTCTCATCAAGTGCATTCTTCAGAACACGCAAGTCATTCTGCAGCTTGTGCTCGCGCTTCTCCTCAGAAAGATCTTCACGCTCTCTGAGTGAGTCATACAATTGATCCTTCTGATCTTCATACTGACGCTTCAGGTGTGCGGTCTCCTCCCCTACATCAGGAAGCACAAACAGGTCTACCTCTTCGCCAGCCGCTCGCGCAACAAATTCGCGGCCTTGATCCGTGGGTTCCAGGGCATGCTGCTTCTCGTCGAGTGCGTAATGTAACGCCCCATCGACGATAGGCATATTCTTTGCGTTGTCCTGGAGATAGAAATACTCAGTTTTGCGCCGCAACTGCTCGACTCCAGGCTCCTGTAGAAGCTTCATCAGCCGCTTATTACGTGGAAACCCACGCGAGGCACGCAGGAGTGCCAACCCTGCATCTCCCTCCACCTCCTTCGCCAGTCTCTCATCCCCTCGTTCAAGCGCTTGGTCACGTTCCTTGAGAAACTTTTCCGCTTGTGCCACGCACCCGGCAACAATTCGCTTCTGAGCCTGCACCAATCGTTCAACGGCTGGTTTGAGCTCATCAAAACGACTTTTGTTCGCCTGTGGAACCGGACCACTTATTATCAGGGGGGTCCGAGCTTCATCCACAAGTACTGAGTCTACTTCATCCACGATTGCAAAGTGATGACCTCGCTGCACGAGCTGATCGGGATCGATCACAAAAGAGTTATCTCGCAGGTAATCAAAGCCAAACTCATTATTCGTCCCGTAGGTAACATCGGCTCGATAAGCGTTGCGCCGACCGTTTGAGTGTGCATCATAACCATCAATAACGTCCACCGTCAACCCCAAAAACTCAAAAATAGGACCCATCCACTCAGCATCCCGCTGTGCCAGATAAGGGTTCACAGTAATCAGATGTACACCTCGATCAAGAAGTGCATTCAGGTAGACCGGCGCAACTGCCACAAGTGTCTTGCCCTCTCCTGTTTTCATCTCGGCAATGTTTCCTCGATGAAGCACCACCCCTCCGAGTAATTGCACATCGTACGGAATCATTTGCCATTCGATCTGTGCACCCCCTGCTTCCCACTGGTTTGGCCAGATTGCGTATGAACCTTGAATTTTGGGGTACGCGCGACGGGCCCGAACGGCTCGATCATGATCGGTTGCACGTACCCTCAATGAGCCCCTTTCAGTCAATCTTCGACAAACCTCTTTTACAACTGCAAAAGCTTCCGGAAGAATATCAGTCAAGGTCTCTTCTGCCACCTCCAGCCACTCTTCCTCTAATTCATCCAATTCTTCGAAGTAGTCCTGCCGGTCGTCAAGTGTGAGATATTCTTCGCTATCCCCCTGTGCATGTCCCAGTCGAAGCGCTTCTTGAATCTCCTGCTGGCGAGTTTCTATTTCACCTACTGCATTTCGAATCCGTTCACGATACAGCGTGGTTCGGCCACGCAGATTATCGTCCGACAAGACCTTGACCGCGGGAGTAGCTTCATGGATCTTATCCACTACTGGCTGATACTTACGGTCAATCTCACGCTGGTTTTTATCACCGAAAAATTGATTGATGAAATTCAACATATTGCTACGGCACTAGCTTGGCTAGTTTTGAGACGCCTCCCACACTAACCACTTGCGGGGGAGATTCACGAGTGCATTCCACTCGAACGGTGGACGGCTGACACGCTTGTGCGCTGAATCCGTTCCCTTCATGCTCGAATCCAGCACCCAGTGAACTTTCCGCTAGAGTCCATCAGTGCTTATCCTCGGTGCATCCTTGAGCGGCCCCTTTTCTATGAAGATTTTTTGGTATTCAGTATAGTCGTGTCGGTGAGTCATTACACCCAGGTAAGACACTCGTTGAGACATATTGACGATCGGGCGACGGGAATAGCTAGAGACGACTCTGCCGCTAATGCCATGCCCTTCCTCATCCACCCTACTTCGTGGGTAAAGATGTTCTACGATAATTAGATTTTTTGCTGGATACATAGTGGTACCTTACCGAAGACACATGATTTTCTGGCAGGTGCTGCATAACGTCCCGCCTTCTTGTCGTTTTATTTGGAACAAATCCTGCTACTCAGTTTATCCCCCCGCTGCCCTTACTCCTCGCTGAAACACTCAATGGTTTAATCGTATGGTCGGTCAATTTGCAAAACGGATTTTGCTAGTGACTGTGCCTGGCGTAGTGCAATCCCCTAAGGGCGTGAACCTGAAACCCGTGATCAACCTCTTTCGTGTAGCTGTCCGTACGAATATCTTCTGGTTAACTGCACTTCTGTGTCTGTGTGGAATAACCACTGCACAGGGCCAGACACTGTCAAGCTTCGATTTTCTTCGACTTGAGCCTTCTGCCCAAGCAGCTGCCCTAGGGGGTACATCACTGACCGCCACCTCGAACCAAGGGAATGTTCTGTTCTACAATCCGGCGCTTTTGGGCGAGGATCTTGATCGAAATCTTTCTGTATCCTGGTTGAACCATCTCAGCGACCTCCAGGCCGGCGCGCTTACATACGCCCACAACCTCGGCCCCATCGGGACAGGCGCAGTGGGGGTACGATTTTTTCACTGGGGCAGCATCACAGAGGCAGATATATATGGAGAGCGCAATGGCACCTTCTCGTCGAGTAATGTCGCGCTCTCCGCTGGCCTGTCGCGATCCTGGCAATCCAGGCTGCGCTACGGCGCGAGTATCCATCTGATCTACGCCTCCGTGGCACAGTTCAATGCAGTAGCTGCCGCTGTAGACATAGGCGCTGCCTACCATATTCCTGACCAGGGATTTGTAGCCTCAATGGCAGTAACGAACGCGGGAATAACTCTTTCAAGCCTTGGGCCTACACGTGACGAAGTTCCAATGGATATTCGTATCTCTGTGTCCAAGCGCCTCAAGTATATTCCAGTCCTGTTCGGCCTTACTCTCCACGATCTGCAGAACGCTCACCAGATCACAACTGTGGATGACGGGTTTCGTCATTCGATCTTCAGCCTCCAATTCCAGGCTATACCCGCGTTTCATCTTCGTCTAGGCTACAGCCACCGCAAACGCAACCTTAAATCTGATCGCCGACTAGATCTGGCAGGGGCAGCTGTCGGATTTGGGCTCCGTGTGCGGGGCTTTCAAGTTGACTATGCCTTCAGCTCCTGGTCATTTGCCGGACTTCACCAGTTCACTGTAGCCAGGAAACTCAATAAGAGGCGTCAATAAGCCCCTGAGCTTTCAGGTCGTTGATTCGATGAAAGAGTCGCCAAGGACGTGTACGTTGCCGTAATTCTGCCCTTGAAACGCCGTTCTGAACCAACAGGTAAATAGAGGTGTGTGTCAGACTTTGCGGGGAAACATCCAGACGCATGATCCCGGCTTGATCAAGCAACACACGCATACGAGCTCTTACTGTACGAACTTTCAAGCGCTCATTTTGCCCGCGTGGACCGTGCGATACAAAGAGTGGTCCGTCAAATCTTATAGATTCAATCCGACTGGATAGATAGGCCACGATACTCTTGTACGTTCGTGAATCCAGCGGCACACGTAAACGACCACCTTTGCCGCGAACAACCAGTTCTTCGCCCATTAACGTGTGCTCCAAATCTTTATAGTTACACCGTACAACCTCCCCTTCCGAGAGCCCCTCAATAAGCATGCAGCACAGGATAGCCCGATCACGCAGGTTAATGGGATCCGTGAATTCCGATACTTGAAGCAAGCGCTCAACCTCGGCCATAGTCAATATTCCTCGACTCCCTGCAGACACACTCACCTTTACCGTAAGATCTTTTGCCGGATCGTTTTGCAGTAAGCCCTTTTCAGTAAGAAAAGCGAACAATTGCCGTACCGCAGTCAGATAAGTTTGGATCGTACGATCTTTAACTTTCCGCACCCGACGCAAATACATCAGATAAGCCTGCAGGCTTTCCCGAGAGAGCTGGACTTCGCCACCCTGTTCGTCTACCCACAACATAAAGACCCCAAGCGCCCGGCCGTATGTTTGCCGTGTGGCCGGAGATTTTTCAGGGACCAGGCTGCTTAGAAAATGCTCTACCCGCGCGGCAATCGCATCCGTAGTCAAAGTCTTGGCCCGGTCACGATTTTCAGACGGCATGTCGCAGAGAGGCCTGTGATTATTCGGCAATCAAACCTATAATTCCATCTCTGGATCAAGGTTTTCAAGTACCTCCGTGTACCGACGCAGGAAAGCTATCCCCATAGCGCCATCAATCACACGATGATCATAGGACAACGACAATACCATCATGTGCCGAATGGCAATAGTATCGCCATGTTCAGGATGCTCAACTACAATTGGACATTTCTTGATAGAGCCGGTGGCAAGAATGGCTACCTGAGGCTGCAGGATGATTGGCGTACCCATCAAGGATCCCAGCGAACCAACATTGGTCAAGGTGAAAGTTCCACCCTGTAAATCATCAGGGAGTAATTCAGATGAACGTGCACGACGTGCTAAATCATTTGCCGCATGGGCAAGCCCCGCTATACTCAAGCGTCCGGCATGCCGTATCACCGGCACAATCAACCCAGATTCCTTGATAGCTACCGCAATGCCAACGTGGTAGTCTTTTTTTACAAGAATCTGGTTTCTCTCTACGGAACTGTTCAAAATGGGAAACTCACGCAATGCTTCCACCGCCGCATGAACAAAAAAGGGCGTATAGGTCAGCTTAACCCCATCACGTGCAAGAAAAGCCTGCTTATTGGCTTCTCGGATTCGGACAAGTCGCGTCACATCAACCTCCGCAAATGAGGTTACGTGCGCTGACGTACGCTTAGAATGCGTCATATGCTCAGCAATGAGCTGGCGCATCCGACCCATTTGGATAACCTCTACACGTGGCGAGCCGCCGTCAGTAGATACAGGTCGGGAAACCTGTTTTTTTACAGGTGGAGGGCTGAGCGGAGTTGTCGCACGCCCAGCTGATCTCTTGCGGGTTTCTAGATAATCTACTACGTCCCTCTTAGTAAGCCGTCCCTCACGGCCGGATCCTTTTATCCTGGCCAGTTCATCCCTTGATATGTTCTCGGCCTGTGCGATACTACGCACCAGTGGGCTCAGAAAGCGTCCGTCCGTAAGATGCCGTTCGGTATCGACCTGTTCCGGTGTATCCGTTGACGTAATCTCAGGCGGTGGAGCAGTTTCCTGTGCAGTTTCAGGCACTGATCTTGTTTCCTGCACAGGCGCAGTCCCTTCTGCACCTATCAATGCTATCGTAGTGCCTACTTCAACGGTCTCCCCCTCGGGCACTAGAATTTCTCGAAGGATTCCCGTAGCAGGAGCTGGCACATCGGTATCCACTTTATCTGTTCCTATTTCCAGGAGAGTCTCATCCAGTTCAACCGGATCCCCTACTTGCTTATGCCAGACAATCACCGTCCCTTCGGTGATACTCTCACCCATCTTCGGCATAACCACCGGTATGTCCGCCTCTTGCACTACTGAAGGTGCCGGACCAGGTGCCTTCGGAGCTTCCGCCGGTTCAGATGCCGTAGCACCGTCCGCTGCCCCAGTTGAATCTTCTCCCTCAGTGGCAATCATAGCGATCAAGTGCCCAACCGGCACAGTCTCGCCCTCCGGAGTGAAAATTTCCGTAACTACGCCCCCCGCCGGAGCAGGGACGTCCGTATCTATCTTGTCGGTTCCTATTTCCAGCAAGGTCTCATCCAGTTCAACTGGATCGCCTACTTGCTTATGCCAAACAATCACCGATCCCTCGGTAATGCTCTCACCCATCTTGGGCATTCGCACTTCAACCTTCGCCATCGAATGGAATTTTTTGGAAAGTATATACAGTAACCCTTCTATCCATTTCACGGATCGTAAGGATGAATAATGCAACGTCCTCACCGCGTAGATGCCCCTATCCCGGAGGCCATTGGATGGATTACATGGAAATCATACGCTACCTTATCATCATGTTCCTTATAGAGCACGCCCTCGGTGCTGAATATAATGACAAATAATATGGTACTCAGGTATGTAATCCCCAATGTTTGCCCAGCTTCGGTGGATTGTTTCATGGATGGAAAAATCAACAATGCTCATGAGTGTTGCCCGAATGACAGCTACACTACGCACCGGTTACAAATAAAGCGACCACCATCAATATGTACCACACCTATCCGCCCGCAAACCAAGTGAGCAAATACGCAAACGATGCTGCAATTCTGTAACCAACATCCGGTGTTATACAGCCACGAGTTTACCATTCTCTGACGTGGACTTCTCCACTCTCGTACAAATGCGGCTGCCCTGTTTCAGCAATAAGAGTAACTGCAGCTTGTCTGAAAATACTTGCTTTTCTGTCAGACATTTTTTATTCAAGACACTCCACCACACATTATTTGCATTGGGGATTCCAATGTGGGATTTAACGATAGGAATGCATAGTTATATTCCTCATCGGAAGATAATGCGTGTACCAAGGTTGAACGTTCTGGGTAGACCAAGAAACACCTCTGCATCATCCGCTCTTCCCATATTTATACCATTCGGAGTGTAAGCGTGAAAGCGTGAATTATTTACGGCATCCTGCACATAGAACGTATTCGCTACGTTGAAGACATACAAAAATAAACGGATACCAAAACGTCCTTTATCAAAATTATAGCCCGCATTTAGATCGAAAACAGTGTACCCAGGTGCCTCCCAGACAGTACTGTTTCGATCGCTATACCCGGCAGGATCAAAATCTGCAAAGTGCCGAGCATAGGAGCGTGCCGACAATACAATATGCATCCCAGACTTAGGAAATGCCGTTACGGCATAGGCGAATTGTGTCTGCGGCGCGTCGCCTACCTTAACCCCGCTAAGGGGAAGCGACACCTGTTCCTGGCTATCCGGATTGGATCGGTCGAGAGTATATGTGCCAGAAACATCATCCGTGTAGTACCAGTCTCCAACAGAAAAGGCACCATCCAAACGTACGAAATCTATTGGCTGCCAAGCAAGCTCTCCTTCAATCCCTTTGTGCAGTGCATTTAGGCCCCTTATACTTACTAATGCATCATTGCCGCTTTGCTCCACCAGATTACGCGTCACGGTACGATCATTCCACGTTGTATGATAGAAGTTCAGCTTTGCTGTAACCTTCCTGTCCAAGGATCGAAAGTTCATGCCGCTTTCGATCCCGATGAAAGATTCATTCTGAGGATCTGGATTAATACTGCCGGAGATGGCGTCAATGACACCATCAAAAACAGGAGCCTTTGAAATACGGCCGATACTTGCGTAAACGGAAAATGTATTGTTCAGACGATAGTTTGCACCACCCTTGACCTGATAACCACCGATCGGGGACGGTGAAGCCGTAAAAGGCCTTCCATGACCATCATCCGTAAAGAAATCTTCGTATGAATACTTAATTCTAGAATAACTTACTACAGCAAAGCTGCTCAATGGCCCTGTTTCATATCGTCCTTGCAGGAATCCGCCGATCCAGTTTACAGTCGTGAGATCATTATAGTGAAAGCGTTCCCCCAATTGTACTACACGCCCCCCCGGACCCCAAAAATCATTGTCGAACCGTAAATATCCCCGCCCTCCCAATAGATCTCTCACCGTGCTGAAATGCTGGATTTCAGCACTGCGCCAGTCGAGTCCCGCTTCCAGTTCAACATGGTCATTGACTTGGTGGATCAACTTGGAAATAGCTCCCAGCGTCCACTGTACATTATGCCGATTTCGAATTATGCCAAGGGACAGTCCATTTTTGCTATTGGCCTCAATACTGGCATCATAGTCGGGAACAGGAGACGGACCGCTATGATCCAGGATCAGGTCGCCATGGCGGTTTGAGCCGCCTCCCTTCCCTCCCGAATAATACACGATGGTAGAGAGGAGGGACTTGTCTGTCAGTTGTCCAAAATGGCTTAAACTCAAAATAGGCTTGTGAAAGAAATTCTCGAATCCGTCAATATATCCGGGGTTCTTGCGTTGTACCGGCCCAAAGCCATTGTGCTGGTCCCTTGTGTAAGTCTCTGAAACAGCCCCAATATTTTGATTCCAGCGCCGTCCTCTTTCTGGATAAGTCTGCAGAATATCACGTATGGTGGCCTCATCCAGTCCATCCCGCTCAAACACTTTACGTGCATAGTCGTGGTCGTAAGCGGCGATATTCTGACGGAATAAATTTTGTCCATGGCGCTGGGGGGAACCGATTGCGAAAAAGTCGAGACGATGTCGACTGCCCGCGTTCCAACCGACGGCAGCATAGTAAGACCACATGTCGGTCCAAGTTCCATCTACATATCCTTGTCCTGTTTTACGTATTCCAGACACGGTTACGGCAACTTTGCCATCTATAAGTCCCGAAGACAGCATGAGCGTAGATTTACGCAGTCCATCGTTGCCGAATTCTTGTTTAAGCAGTACTTGTCGCGCATTGCGTGCCGGATCGGTAAGAATATTCATTGTGCCACCAATAGACGGCGTTGCTAAGGTTACAACAGACAATCCACGTTGGAGCTGAATAGAGTTTGTCACTTCTTCCAAACCATCCCAGTTCGACCAGTAAAGCCAACCGTTTTCCATATCATTGACCGGAACCCCGTTGATCATAATTGCAACATTCCGCTGGTTGAACCCGCGTACATTTACGCGTGCATCCCCTGCGCCTCCGCCTTGCACTGTACTGTAAACGGATGGCGTGCTATTGAGAACGAGGGGTACATCACGCGAGCCGAGATCGCGTTGCAACTGCATCTTTCCCAGAGTCGTGAAGGCAACAGGAGTTCGCTGTTCCAAGGCTCTGGAAGCAAACACCTCCATACCTTCCAGAGCTACACTGATGGCCTCCATTTCAAAGTCAAGTATGACATCTGTGCTTCGCACAGTCACAACCTGTGATGCATCTTCATAGCCAATGAAGGAGACGGTAACGGCGTAAGTACCTGGCGGGAGGTCGGAGAGTATAAAATGCCCTTCTAGGTCCGTTGTAGTACCACGAGAAGAACCTTCTAAGATTACAGAAGCCCCAGGCAACAATTCGTCGGTATCAAGTGTCGTTACAGTCCCAGAAAGGTTGTATTGCGCCCAGGATACGTTCACTACAAGGAAGCTCACAAAAATAAATAGGAGTGATTTCATGGAATAGATTTTGCGGTTCTGCTGAAAATTATGCGTTATCAGGAAATGTTGTGGATATAGATTCAAATTACGCAAAAGGTATGATGCGCCACAGCTGCTACCAATGGAGCAACAGGTATTGAATGGAACCCGTGCCCAATGAAAGACAGTTCCTTTCCACGGTGGACGACAACCTTGCGAAGACAGTCCAGCGCAAGAGTTTGCCTTAAAGGAACGGTGCAATAACAAGCGCAACCACTGCAATTAGCTTAATCAAAATATTTAAGCTCGGTCCGGAAGTGTCCTTGAATGGATCACCCACCGTATCGCCAACTACAGAGGCCTTATGTGCCTCCGTCCCCTTCCCTAAAGTTACTCCATCAATATTGATCCCTGCTTCAATACGTTTCTTAGCATTATCCCACGCTCCACCTGCATTCGATTGGAATATTGCAAACAAAACACCCGAAACGGTTACACCAACAAGTAGGCCACCAAGCATATCTGGGCTGATGAATCCAACGATTACCGGTACCAAAATGGCCAACAGACCGGGGGCAATCATTTCCCGGATTGCCGCTGCGGTTGAGATGTCGACGCATTTAGCGTACTCCGCTGTAGCCGTCCCTTCGCGCAACCCCGGAATCTCCCTAAACTGTCTGCCAACCTCCGTAATCATATCAGCCGACGCACGCCCTACTGCACCCATAGCCATTGCGCTGAACACGTAAGGCAGTGTGGCCCCAATTAAAACACCGGCAAGTATGTTCGGTTTAGCAACATTGATCGTTTCAAGCCCAGCCTGCTGCATAAATGCGGCGAACAGTGCCAGTGCAGTCAGTGCTGCAGAACCAATAGCAAAACCTTTGCCTATGGCCGCTGTCGTATTACCAACCGCGTCCAGTTTATCAGTTCGTTCCCGGACCTCTGCCGGCAGGTGCGCCATTTCCGCGATGCCACCCGCATTATCACTAATTGGACCATACGCATCCACCGCCAACTGAATACCGGTGACCGATAGCATCCCCACCGCAGCAATGGCAATCCCGTAAAGACCGGCAGTACTGAAAGCTCCGATAATAGCCAAAGCAATCACTAACGCAGGGACTCCAGTTGAATACATACCTGCCCCCAACCCCGAAATAATATTAGTTGCCGCCCCGGTTACACTCTGCTTTGCTATAAGAAGCGTCGGTAATGTGCCCGTCGATGTGAAATATTCAGTTGCGAGACCAATCAGCACGCCGGATACCAATCCGATGAGCATTGCCCAATACACTCCCACTGCTGTATAGACTTTTTCACCCACAATGCTCGTAGTGGCAACCCATTCACTCGGCAACATCCAGGTGATCACAAAAAAAGCGAGTACAGCCATAACTGCACTCGCACCAAATTCACCAAGGTTCAGTCCTGTCTGGGGGTTGCCGCCCTCCTTCACCCGAACGAAAAAGGATCCTAGCACAGAGACTAAAATACCTACGGCCCCCAGCACCAGAGGAAGGACCACTGCACTCAAATCACCTAACGCCGCACCCGAGCCCTCAAATACCGTCAAGAAGCCCGTACCAAGCACCATTGCACCGATGATTGAGCCAACATAACTTTCGAAGAGGTCTGCTCCCATACCGGCAACATCTCCGACATTATCTCCGACGTTATCGGCAATCGTCGCAGGGTTACGTACATCGTCTTCCGGGATTCCTTCGTAAACCTTGCCGGCCAGATCGGCACCCACATCCGCAGCCTTGGTGTATATCCCACCACCTACGCGCGCAAAAAGGGCTATGGAAGAAGCCCCCAGAGAAAACCCGGAAATGACGTCTATAACCTTGATCGTCGACCAGTCAGTCAATCCGCTGTACGCCAAAAACAATCCAGCAAGCCCCAGAATGCCCAACCCAACCACACATAATCCCATTACAAGACCGCCAGAGAATGCAATACTGAGTGCATCGGATAACCCCGTTCGTGCTGCATTGGTCGTCCGAACATTCGCCTTTGTAGCCACCCGCATACCAATGAATCCAGCAGCTCCACTGCAGACCGCCCCAACCAGAAATGATACAGCAATGAGTGGGGAGCGACCTGAATCTGCTCCTCCCAGCAAGCCTGTCACAGCCAGAATGGCAGCTACTGAACAGACAAATATTGAAAGAACACGGTATTCCCGTTTCAGAAAAGCCTGTGCTCCTCGTGCTATATAACCGGCAATCGTAATCATTTGCTCGGTGCCGGGAGGTTGTCTGGCAATCCATCTTGCCCGAGTCCAGGCAAAGAAAAGCGCTACCAATCCACAAGCGCACACCAGAGAAATCAAAGGAACTACTTGCATTATAAAACTGAATAGAGATTAAAATTAAGTGGTTGAATCTGAAGGCCCAGAGCAGGTGTGCTGCCGATACATGTATTCATCAGCGGTTCAGCTTATCTGTATCTCCACGGCTAACTGCCTTGGAACGTACATCAGTTCGTCGATTAAACTGATTCATCGCTGGCACAATCCCATCCACAACGTACATCAGTGCTGCATCCCGTGCGTTGTTGAGCGTTGTATCCATAATGATTTTTTCTTCTTCATTGAACCCGGACAAGACATGATCTGCCTGCCTACCCCGCTCGAAATCTTCTCCGATTCCTATGCGCAATCTCGAGATATTCTCATCTCCAAGGCTCTCAATGACACTTTGCATTCCGTTGTGCCCTCCCGCACCTCCTCCCTGACGTAACCGCAAAGTTCCGACAGGCAAATAGATGTCATCCAGCACTACCAGTAATTCCTTTACATCCAGGTTCATTCGGCGTTGAAAGCTGCGCGCTGTTTCCCCTGCACGATTCATCCACGTTTGAGGCTTTGCCACGACAAAGGTGTATCCACGCCAGCGCCCTTTGCCCGTGATTGAGTTAGTTCGAAGATTTGGATTCAACGATATTTTGCACCGCTCTGCAATCCGGTCGACCACCTCAAATCCCACATTATGACGAGTACCTGCATACGTCGCACCTGGATTACCTAGTCCAAGAATCACACGTTTTCGTCGCGCCATAGGAACCACCTGTTAGCGGTCTCTTTCTGGCCTTATTCGTCAATTTCTTCTTCCTCTATCTCCTCTTCCCCTTCCTCTATTTCTTCCTCGGCAGCTCGCGGAGCCTCCACAGTCATCAGAATTTGGTCCTCCGGCGCCAGGAAGTCCAACGTGTCCTCTTTTAAGTCACGTACGTGAAGAGATTGGCCAATCTCCACTTGACTGATATCTACATCAATCTGGATTGGAATGTCCCGTGGAAAACAGCTTACCGCCAGCTCATTAAGCACATAACTCGGTAACCCACCCTGTGCTTGTCCGACCGATACACCAACAAAGTTGAGGGGTACAGGAAGTGTCACCTTCTCACCTGCCTGCAGAACCTGGAAATCTACATGCATGGGACGGTCAGTGACTGGGTGATAGGCCACATCCTTGACAATGCAATCCCAGCTGTTCTTTCCAAGATTCACACTAACAATGTGTGTGCGATTGGTGAAAATGAGCGGCTTGAGACTCTTCTCGGTGGTTGTAAAGGATTGTGCCCGTACATGATGTCCATAGAGGACGCACGGCACATTTCCTTGTCTACGCGCTGCCCTGGCCGCGGCCTTTCCGGGTGTACGCGCTTCTGCTGTGATCGTAATAGCGTTCATTGAAAAATGATGACTTACGGATTGAACAGGGTAGAAACTGAGTCGTCAGTTGCAATGCGCTGAATCGCATCAGCAAACATCTCTGCAACACTGACCACTTCCACAAATTCAGACTCACGTCTTAGTGGGACACTGTCGGTAACCACGAGTTTGCTCAAAACAGAGGACTCAATCCTTTCATAGGCTTTACCTGACAAGAGCGGATGTGTACATGCTGCCATGATTTCGCGTGCTCCGGCTTCCCTGAGAGCATTGGCGGCGTTCGTCAAGGTCCCCGCCGTGTCAATTATGTCGTCAATTAGGAGCACATTGAGCCCCTTGACCTCACCAATAATATTCACGATCTCCGCCTTATTCGGATGTGGTCTCCGCTTATCTATGACCGCAAGATCTGTATTGAGACTATTGGCATAAGCACGGGCCATCTTGATCGCTCCTACATCCGGAGCAACCACCACCAGATTCGTCAGGCGGAGTTTTCGAAAATAGTCCGTGAATACTGCTGAAGCGTATAAATGATCCACAGGAACGTTGAAAAAACCCTGAATTTGTGAAGCATGCAAATCCATGGTCAGAACCCGATTTATGCCTGCTGTTTGCAACAGGTCTGCCATCAGCTTGGCAGCGATAGGCACCCTCGGCTGATCTTTGCGTTCCTGACGTGCATAACCAAAGTAGGGGATCACAGCATTGATCCGGGCCGCGGAGGCTCGTTTGGCAGCATCTATGAGTAGCAGAAGCTCCATCCAGTTATCTGCGTTCGGATACGTACTCTGGATAATGAAGAGATCTCTACCCCGAATAGACTCCTGATACTTTGCATACAGTTCACCATCTGAAAACACAACCCGGCTGAGCTTGCCAAGTGACTGGCCGTAGGCAGTAGCAATCCGCTCTGCAAGTGCCGGGTTGCTACTGCCAGTAAATATCCCTATGGGTAACTCTCGATATGATGACATCTCTTCAGGTCTGCGTTGTACCAAAATAATCAAGTTGCCCGGGGAGGACTCGAACCTCCACCGACGGCTCCAAAGGCCGCTGTCCTGCCATTAGACGACCGGGCAATAACTAAATTTGAGGGCAAAGCCCGTTACCTTGCATGCGCAAAGATAGAAACTACAACTTGGTCAATCACTTAACACTACGATAACCATCAATGGAACCCCCAACTATTGGCATTATTGGCGGAATGGGACCACAAGCCGGACTGGCCCTTGCCGAAAAAGTCATCGCAGAAACCAATGCCGTAAGAGATCAGGAGCATCTTCCAATGGCGCTTCTTTCCTACAGCCACAAGATTGGAGATCGCAGTGCATATGTATTCGGACAAATTACGAAGAATCCCGGATTTGCCATCGCTTCTGTAGCCCGTACCCTTGCTGAGCTTGGAGTTCGCGTCGCAGGTATACCCTGCAATTCTGCACACGCTCCAGAAATTTTCAACGCGCTGACGAACTCACTGAAGGACGTGAATATCCGCATACTACATCTTATCCAGGAAACCATTCAACACATACAGGAAACACTGCCAGGTATTACTAAAGTCGGATGTCTATCAACACTGAGTGTTCATCGTCTGGGCTTGTACCAGTCCGCAGTAGAAAGTGCCGGCCTTACCCCTATTATGCCCAGCGATGAAATAGCCGAGCATGTGGTACACCGTGCTATATTTGATCCGAAGTTTGGAATTAAAGCCAAATCGGCTCCTGTTACCCCACAAACACGCGAAATGGTTCTTTCAGCTGTACGTACGTGTTGTGATCTGGGCGCAGAAGCTGTAATCCTGGGATGTACAGAGCTACCACTTGCTGTACCGCATATGCCAGATGTGACACTCATCGATCCTGCTCGTGCACTGGCACGCGCACTGATCCGGGATACATCTCCGCAAAAGCTTGCTCCGCTCTTAACAAAATAGTCAATTGGTGAGCATTCAGGTTGTACCTTTGTTTAGACATGAACATACGCTTAATAACTTAGGACGGTCTATACATCGCTGATGCCGCGGACCTTGATCACTGGTGGCGCTGGTTTCCTAGGATCTCATCTGTGTGACCGGCTACTGAACGATGGGCATGATGTTGTCTGCATGGACAACTTCCTGACCGGATCGCCCGATAATATTGCGCACCTGACGCAACGTTCGAGGTTTGCTTTTCTCGAACACGACGTAACTGAATACATTGAGATTGAAGGCCCGTTAGATTATGTCCTTCACTTTGCAAGCCCGGCCTCTCCTATCGATTACTTGCAGTTTCCGATTCAAACACTCAAGGTTGGTGCTCTTGGCACACATAATGCACTCGGGCTGACCAAAGCCAAGAGTGCTTGTTTTCTGCTGGCATCAACGAGCGAAGTGTACGGTGACCCCCAGGAGCATCCACAAAAAGAAACTTATTGGGGTAACGTAAATCCCGTTGGACTGCGCGGGGTATACGATGAAGCAAAGCGGTTTGCTGAGGCACTTACTATGGCCTACCATCGGTACCACGGTGTACAGACACGCATTGTGCGCATCTTCAACACATATGGCCCTCGCATGCGTTTAAATGACGGACGAGCGCTACCCGCGTTTATGCGTCAGGCGCTTTGCGACGAGTCCGTTACGGTCCACGGAACAGGTGAACAAACACGATCCTTCGCTTACGTGGACGACACTATTGAGGGGATCGTACGACTCCTCTACAGCAATGTCACGCAACCTGTTAACATCGGGAGCCGTGATGAAATTTCTATTATGGACTTTGCAAAAGAAATTATTTCGCTGACGGATAGCAAGAGTACTATCGCACAGCACAAGCTCCCTGAAGACGACCCGAAAAGTCGACAACCAGACACCTCCCTGGCCCAGGAACTTCTTGGCTGGAGTCCGCGCGTAGACCGGACCGAAGGGCTGCAGCGCACACTCGCTTACGTTCGCCAAAAAATTAGACAGACGGGCTGACTGTATGCATCTTGCCAATCCAGACGCCTCCATTTACGTGGCTGGACATAAAGGGCTATTGGGACGATCGATAGTCAAGAAACTTCATGCGAACGGGTATATGAACCTGCTGCTTCAAACAAGCAGTGAGCTGGATCTTCGCTCTCAAAACTCGGTCAATGATTTTTTTGCACAGGAACAGCCAGAATACGTTATCCTGGCCGCGGCTCGTGTAGGAGGTATACTTGCTAATGATCAGTACCCCGCAGATTTTTTGGGTGATAATCTCTTGATACAGAACAATGTATTGCAAGCTGCAAAAAACAGCGGCGTGAACCGTCTGATCTTTCTGGGCAGCACATGTATTTATCCCCGGGAAGCTCCGCAGCCTCTAAAAGAAACCGCATTGCTCACCGGACCACTCGAAATCACCAATCGGTGGTATGCTGTTGCCAAGATTGCCGGAGTTGTTCAATGCCAGGCACTTCGCCGGCAACATGGATGTGATTTTGTTACACTCATGGCAACCAATCTCTATGGCCCGGGAGATAACTTCGACTTGGCCTCGAGCCACGTACTGCCTGCACTCATGCGCAAGTTTCATGAAGCACGCACACGGGGCGACGACCGTGTATCTGTGTGGGGCTCCGGCAAACCCCGGAGAGAATTTCTGTACAGCGAAGACATGGCCGATGCCTGTGTGTTCGTGCTGAAAACCCCGGAGAACCAGCTTAACCGTGTAGCCCCTGACTCGATGCTGAATGTGGGCTACGGGAAGGATCTTAGTATCAAGGACCTCTGTGTACTGCTCCAAGAAGTCATCGGTACAAACTGCACGCTCGATTTTGACCGATCCAAGCCTGATGGCACGCCCCGCAAGCTTGTGGATGTTTCTCGCCTTACACAGCTGGGTTGGCAAGCTCCAACATCATTGCGAATGGGTATACAAAAGACCTACACCTGGTATCAGGCACACTGCACATGAAAGGAAAAACAGCCCTGATCACGGGAGTGACCGGCCAGGATGGCGCATATCTCTCTGAGCTTCTGCTGAGCAAGGGATACATTGTTCACGGTGTCAAACGCCGTGCCAGCCTCTTCAACACCCAGCGGGTTGATCACCTGTACACGGATCCTCATGTAGGTGAAGCCCGGTTCCGGCTTCACTACGGTGATCTTACAGATTCCACAAACCTTATCCGCATTGTACAGGAGGTCCAGCCGGACGAGATCTATAATCTGGGCGCACAAAGCCATGTGCAGGTAAGCTTTGAAACTCCCGAGTACACAGCTAATGCAGACGCGGTCGGTGTTCTGAGACTACTGGAGGCAATGCGTATTCTCGGTATAGGGGATCGTGTCCGTTTCTATCAGGCATCTACCAGTGAACTTTTTGGCAACGCGTCAGAGTCACCTCAGTCCGAAAAAACTCCATTCTGCCCACGCAGTCCCTACGGCACCGCTAAACTATACGCGTACTGGATTACCGTCAACTACAGAGAGGCTTATGGCATGTACGCATGTAACGGTATCCTTTTTAACCACGAAAGTCCGCTGCGTGGAGAAACCTTTGTGACACGCAAGATCACCAGAGCGGCTGCACGAATAAAACTCGGGATTGATCAGAAGCTGTACTTGGGTAACTTGGATGCCAAAAGAGATTGGGGGCATGCACGTGACTATGTGGAGGGCATGTGGTTTATGCTGCAGCAGGAAGAGCCTCGTGACTACGTATTAGCGACCGGACGAGCCACCTCAGTTCGGACCCTCTGTTCACTGGCATTCAGGAAAGTCGGACTACCTTTGGAATGGACCGGAACGGGCAGAGAGGAAAAGGGCCGCTGTGCCAAAACGGGGCGGACACTGGTTGAAGTTGATCCACGTTACTACCGGCCGGCCGAAGTCGACCACCTGCTGGGAGATGCCTCCCTAGCGCGAAAGGAGCTCGGCTGGACACCAACCACTTCCTTTGAAGAACTGGTCGAAGAGATGGTCGAACGAGATCTGCAACGAGAACAGGCATCCTCCGTTTAGGTGGATCAAAGCGCCGAAAGTTGCATTGATCCAGCCTCAAACTACAACTTCACAAATGCATGAACCCTTGAACGGGATCGTCCTTGCTGGCGGCACGGGGAGTAGGCTTTACCCTCTCACCAAAGTCACCAACAAACACCTACTGCCGGTTGGCCAATATCCTATGATTTATCATCCGCTCATGCGGCTCAGAGAGGCGGGTATTGAACGTGTTGCTGTGGTAACCAGTCCAGAGCACATGGGTGATGTCGTCAACCTGCTCGGCAGCGGAAGAGCACTTGGGCTGGACCTGACTTACCGCGTGCAGGATAAGCCGGGTGGTATCGCACAGGCCCTCGGACTCTGTGAAAATTTTGCCGGTGGTAAACCCTTCCTAGTTGCCCTCGGAGATAACGTTCTGGAAGATGATCTTATCAAAGAGGCTAAGGTATTTCAGAACCAAAAGCAGGGCGCGAGAATCCTCCTGAAAGAGGTCCCTGACCCCGAACGTTATGGAGTCCCCCGGTTTGAAGGAGATCGGATCGTAGAAATAACAGAAAAACCAAAAAACCCGGCAAGCAAGTATGCGGTGACCGGACTTTATTTTTACGACGCGCAGGTGTTTGACTTTATCCGCACACTCTCGCCAAGTCGGCGTGGAGAATATGAAGTCAGCGATCTCAATTCCGCTTATGTCAATCAAAGCGAACTCACCTATGGCGTGCTCAAAGGCTGGTGGGGGGACGCGGGGACACTTGAGGGTTGGCATGAGGCCAATCAACTTGCGCGAGACCTTGTCTACTCCGCTCTGAGCCCCCAAGAAGAAGCAACCGAATGACTTGGGAAACGGGCACCGTGTATGATTGTGTAGTTCGGCAGCTAATACATTACGCAGATGCTCGCGGCTGGCTGTCAGAAATTTTCCGACATGATGAACTTGCTCCGGAAGTGTACCCTACTATGGCATATGTCTCCATGACACGTGCCGGTATTACACGCGGCCCCCACGAGCATCTGCACCAAACGGATATTTTCGCCTTCCTGAGCGGCACGTTCAGACTCTATCTGTGGGATAATCGCAGTGAATCCCCGACCTATAGAGTCCGTCAAGTACTTGACACCGGAAGTAATAATCCTTGCACTGTACAGGTACCTCCAGGGGTGATTCATGCATACCGCAATATCGGAACGTCTGATGCGCTCGTCATTAACTGCCCGAATCGACTATATGCAGGATACGGAAAAGCGGAAGCGGTGGACGAGATCCGCTGGGAAGAACGAACAGACCATAATCTAATTCTAGACTAGCCCGTGAAACTCATTATCCCCATGGCTGGCCGTGGCAAGCGACTGCGCCCCCAGTCATCAATCACCCCCAAACCGCTCCTGACCGTACGCGGTCAATGTATGGTGGAGCGTATCGTAGAAAAGTTCACCCATACCCTCCCACGACCGGTAACGGATGGGGTTTTCATTTTGGGACCTGGTTTTGATCGCAAAGCGTATGAGATACTGGATGCCGTTTGTGCACGACATAACATACATGCGCATTACGTGATCCAGGAAGAAGCAAAGGGAACCGCCCATGCGGTGATCTGCGCACAAGAATTTCTGGATGGCGAGGGCGTCGTCGTTTACGCGGATACGGTATTTGATATGGATCCTGTACATGACTTGGGCAACAGCGATGTAGTTACCTGGGTCAAAGAGGTGGACGATCCTAGCAGGTTCGGCGTTGCCGTCCGCGAGGGCGACCGCGTGATCGCTTTTGTAGAAAAACCACAGAAGTTTATTTCCAACGAGGCGTTGATTGGCATCTACTATGTGAAAGAACTCAGCAAACTCAAGTCTGCAATCCAGGTGCTTTTCGACAAAAACATCTGTGGGAAGGGTGGCGAGTACTATTTGACTGATGCTTTTGATTTGATGCTGAAACAGGGCCTGACCTTTCGGACAGCTGCGGTAAAAGCATGGCTTGACTGCGGTACACTAGAAGCTTTTATGGAAACAACCCGCTATCTGTTACACCACGAGCCGCAGGATACTGTGCGACCCGGCTGTACGCATTCAGTCATTCTGGAACCTGTGTACATTGCTGAAGACGCTGTTGTTGAAAATTCGGTCCTTGGACCCTACGTAGCCGTTGAGTCTAGCGCCTACATCGGAAACTCGGTCATTCGCGACAGCATTATTTTTGAATCTGCGAAAGTCACTGATACTGTACTAAGCAAATCGATGGTCGGTGTAAATAGTTCTGTTTCAGGTAAAGCCACCCAGTTAAACGTTGGCGATCACTCGCATTTGTCCTGATGTCGGTGCGGGTGTTGCGAATTCATCCCGGTGACAACGTCGCTGTCGCATTGGTTTCGCTGCCTGCAGGCGCTGAGTTCCTGCCCGGCTGCTTAACCCGATCGCCTGTCCCTGCCAAGCATAAGGTCGTGACGGATTTCATCCGCCAGTCAGAGGCCGTGGTTATGTACGGAGTAATAGTTGGTCGGGCACTGCGGGATCTTCATGTTGGAGATCGTCTCAACCGCAGTGATCTGGTGCACGATACCTCGGAGTACAGTGTACGGTCCACGCACAGGCCCCAGGCCTGGCAGGCTCCTGATGCCTCTCATTGGGAGGAGACAACCTTTCTGGGGTACCACCGAAGCGATGGTCAGGTAGGTACAGCCAATCACTGGATTGTGCTTCCGCTGGTGTTTTGTGAAAACCGAAATATTGATGTACTCCGCCGCGCCTTTGAAGATGAACTGGGGTACAGCCGAATTTCTCCTTACCGTCAGCAAGTCGCTGCACTGGCGCATGCATACCGTACGGGTAACTCAACGGCTGATACAATAGAGACATCGGTTGTATCGGAGCGACTTTTCGGGAATGTAGACGGCGTGCATTTCCTTACACACCAACTGGGATGTGGTGGAACGCGTCAGGACGCCAGGAGCCTGTGCGGCCTTCTGGCAGGCTATTTAAACCATCCAAATGTATGTGGTGGAACTGTACTAAGTCTGGGTTGTGAGAACGCTGAATCAAAAATACTCATGGAGGAGGTGCACAAGCGCAATCCTGCTTTTGACAAGCCTCTCCGCGTGTTCCGACAGCAATCATTCGCGAGTGCAGATGCCCTTATCACTGATGCCATTGCGTACACTTTCTCTGGCCTGCAAGAGGCAAACAACCTTCGACGCGCTCATGCACCACTGAGCAAACTTACCCTAGGACTTGAATGTGGGGGTTCGGACGGATTTAGTGGTATCTCCGCAAACCCAGCCATGGGATATACTACCGATCTCCTTGTGACGCTTGGCGGTAGGGCTATTCTTGGGGAATTTCCTGAGCTTTGTGGTCTGGAGCAGTCACTGATCGACCGGTGTACACATGCGCCTACTGCCGCTCGTTTTGTTGACTTAATGGAATCATATGCCACACTGGCAGAAGCCGTAGGCTCCGGTTTTGAAATGAACCCTTCACCAGGAAACATTCGGGACGGATTACTCACAGACGCAATGAAGAGTGCTGGTGCCGCGCGTAAAGGTGGCACCTCTCCGATTACAGCAGTACTTGATTATCCCGAATATTCCACTGAGCCGGGGCTGAACCTTTTATGCACACCAGGAGGTGATGTAGAGTCTACGACAGCCATTGCAGGAGCGGGGGCTCAGATCATACTCTTCTCCACGGGTATGGGAACGCCAACCGGTAATCCGGTCGCCCAAGTCATCAAGATTAGCAGCAATTCTGCACTTGCCCGCCGACTCCAAGACCTGATAGATCTGGATACAGGAAGCATTATTGAGGGTGATGAAACTGTTGAATCTGCCGGGGCCCGACTCCTTGACCTGATTGTGCGTGTCGCAAGCGGTGATTACGTCACTGCTGCGACACACTTGGGACAGCATGATTTTATCCCGTGGAAACGTGGAGTCTCCCTGTAGGTACCCACGACTCGTTGATGAGGTGTTTCGGCAGCATTAGTTTGCGTTTGCCTTAGAAACTGAACTTATAGAGGGAAAGTTTATTGCTTTGGCTTCCCGGTACACCAGCAAAGCGAATGTTGCCATGCCCGGCGATGAAGAACATGGCATGTACAGCAGGATTTCATTTACAGCTTTTGCAACCGAACTTCGCAGTGCTTTTGAGTGAGTTCGGTGGAAGGTGCCCGACAGAGATATGTGACTTTATGACAAGCACGAAGTAGATGCCGGAACGCATCTCGATAACACCGAATTGAACCACCCTATGAGATACGCACTCGTCACTACCCTCCTTGCCCTTCTTACGTTCAACCTCCCCGTTCAAGCACAGACAACCAGGGAGTTAGTGCTCCAAGGAAAGGACCTTCTGACCGACGGAACCAATCACAGGGATATTGACAAATTGCTGGAGGCCCGTGCAATTTTTGAGCAAATCCCCGAAGATGACAGCTTATCAATCCTTGCCCATTACTACGCTGCATCCGTATCCAGCGATATAGCCAACATACTGACAGACCGAGGGGAGTCGGGAAAAAAACGTGAAATTCGCACATACATCAACTACTCCATTGATCACCTTGAGACGACAGTGGAAATGGACGACACTTTTGCCGAGGGATGGGGATTGCTTTCAACATCCTATGCTCATAAGATCTCAGTGAGCCCACTGAACGCTATCGGTTTGGGACGCAAGTACAACCGGGCTATGTCAAAGGCCATAGAGCTTGAGCCCGATAATCCACGAATCATACTCTTAAAGGCGATCATGGACTACAACCTCCCAGGAATCGTGGGAGGTGACAAAGAACGTGCGATGGAAGCGTTCAACAGGGCAGCCAGTATTTTTTCCGAAGAAATATTGGAAGATCCTCTCATGCCATCATGGGGACATGATCACGCCCATGCGCGACTCGGAATTACTTATATGGATCGGGGGGAACTGGAAAAGGCCCGATCATCGTTCGAACGTGCACTCGAAATAAACCCGGATTTCGGATGGGTGCTCAACGAGCTAATTCCGTCACTGGAAGAACTGGAGTCCAAGCTTTGAGAAAACTGGATCAGGTGTTGCGGCGTACTGCAAGCCTGTTCGGATCACCTGGAGCTGATCTGACACAGATTTGTCATTAGTAGTGGACTTTTCGAGAAACACTATTGACATGGCATAAGAGGGTTGGAAGGTCGTGCGTGGAGCATCGCTGTGATCCCGCATCAGACTGATGCCGGATACACCACAAGCACGCTTGGCTATTCTTGTAACAGATCAATCCGTGACAACCATCCCTCTAATTCTACAGTCTGCACCTTCAAAGACGAACCAGTATTTCTGCCTTACTACACCCGAAAGCGAAAATATTCTTGAGCATTGTTGTAGCAGATGTTCTGCACAACCTGACCAAGCCAGTCCAGATCATAGGGGAGTTCACCTCTGTCAACCTGTGTTCCAATCATATTGCATAGGATACGCCGAAAGTACTCATGCCGCGGAAAAGATAGGAAGCTCCTGGAGTCGGTCAGCATGCCCACGAAGTGACTCAAGAGTCCCATATTTGCAAATGCAGTCAACTGCCTCTCCATACCATCGATCTGGTCCATGAACCACCACGCGGTTCCAAATTGGACTTTCGCTGGAACGGGATGCTCACAGAAATTGCCGCACATGGACGCAAGTACCTCATTATGTGCTGGGTTGACTGAATAGAGTATTGTTCTAGCCAGTTGACCACTAGCATTGAGGCGATTCAAAAAACTGGCAACTCCCATTGCAATTGCAAAATCACCGATCGAATCATAGCCACTATCTGCTTTTGGTGCGCGAGAATTGTTATTGCGTAAGGCCGACAAATGGAATTGTTGCGTCCATTCTGCAGCATGATCCATCTTTGCCAACTCATACAGCAGCCAGCTCTTGAATAACCTGACGTCCCTGTGGGATGGTACGATGCCACGCAACGTACCACTAAAAATGCGCAGAATATCAGTGTGTTTATAATCCTCAGCGTACAATAGCTCTTCGCCGTGATCACTGACAATGCATCCACGGTCAGCAAAAAAATCATGACGGATCTGCAACGCTTCGAGTAGATTATCTGGAGAAGTAATGTCCAAATTTGCCGCTTCCCCCAGAGCAGAAATATAGGTGCGCCAGGCTGCGGGGTCCATTATCTGAGAGGCCTTATCCGCTCGAAATCCAGGAACAACTATCAACGCCCCACCCTCTTCCGCTATCGCAGTATGTGCGGAAAGATCCTCAATTGGATCATTAGTTGTACACACAACCCGCACCTTCATGCGATCAAGCAGTGCACGGCAGCTGTATTCCGGCGTTCTCAATAATTCTGTGCACTGGTCAAATATTCTCTTGGAGGAACCGCTGTCCAAGAGGTCCTCAATCCCGAAGTACCGTCGTAATTCCAAGTGCGTCCAGTGGTAGAGTGGGTTCATAATTGTTTGTGGAACCGTACGCGCCCAGGCATCGAATTTATCTCGGTCTGTGGCGGAACCCGTACAGTAGTGCTCCTCAATGCCATTCATGCGCATTGCCCGCCATTTATAATGATCCCCCTCCAGCCACGCCTGCGTCAAATTTTTAAATCTTCGGTCAACTGCGATATCCTCCGCTGACAAATGACAGTGATAGTCAATTATAGGCATCGTAGCTGCGTACTCGTGGTATAGTACTTCTGCAGCTGGACTCCTAAGCAGAAAATTCCGGTCAAGAAATCGTCGCATAGATATTTTGTTTGTTACTCGGTCAAATCTCGTAATTTCTTTCTGAAATAACTATACTCTCCCTCCATGATCCCCGCCCGACACATTGGACCTATCATTACGGCCCCTCCTCTCTCAGCAACTCAACGGAGGCTGAATGGACATGCGGTCGTACCGGGAAGCGATGCGCTTCGCACGGTTGAGCTTTTTGATACACGTGGGACAATGAATAGATACCAAGAAGTGATCACAGCCGGTAACTCCAGTTTTAAGTTCCTACGCATGGCACGTATTATACTTGATCCCGCCGGACCAAGCTATGAGCCTGTCAGGGTTAAACTACCACAAGATGCCGAGGCTATATTCTATGTTAACCGAGGTAAAGTACATATGGAAACCTCCAACGCATCACATGCTCTTGGCATGGGAGATCTTGTCTATGCCGGTATTGGTGATCGCGTCCTGATTAGCGCCAAAGATGGGATCTGTGATGTTAGCGAGTACCGTGCAATCCACTGCCATACTCGTTACCCCACTGTTCTCGTACGACACTCCGAGATCGAAGGAACTCCCCTAGCTGCTAATGTAGGGACAAAACGTCCGATGTCCAAGCGCACAGTCTATAAACTCGTCGATCAGAATATTCAAGCCTGCCGGTTGCTCTTTGGGGATACCTTCATAGGACAGAGAGGAGGCGTGGGAAGCTACCCGCCTCATTTTCATGGTCCAGATGGACCTAGTGGACTAGGAGCGGAAGCCAAGGAAGAAATTTATCATTTCCGCTGCGCCTCGGATATTGAAGGAGATACACCTTATGTACTCCAGAACTGTGCACGCCCACCGGAAAAGGTGAACACCTATGTGCATGTTTTTGATGAGCAAGCAATCAACGTGACCCCCAGTTACCACGATACAATAGCGCCACCGTCAGTAGATTTTATGTTCGTCTGGTGCCTTGGGGCATTCACTGAGAACGTTCGGGACTGGTCAGCCATTGTAACACGCCCCGGATACGAGAACGAATGGTAGGTCGACTCACGATACTCGTACTTCTTCTAACCGCGAGTTGCACGCGCACCGGCGTTGTGGAAACCATCAAACTCGGTCATGGTCTGGACACCAATCATCCAGTCCACCAGGCCATGGTATTCATGCAGGAAAGACTGGACAGCCTGTCCGGTGGCACACTCCAGATTCAGATTTATCCAAGTCAACAACTAGGCACCGAGCGGCAACTGCTCGAACTATTGCAGCTTGGCAGCCTGGGAATGACAAAAGTAGCCTCGGCGGTACTTGAGGGGTTTGCACCAGAATACAAAGTGCTCAGCTTACCCTATATATTTCGAAGTGAAGCGCACCGTTACGATGTTCTGGGCGGACCTGTTGGACGCCGAATACTGTTGTCCAGCGAACAGTATTGGTTACGCGGCCTTACCTATTATGACGCTGGGAGTCGCAGCTTCTACACAAAAGAGCGACCGGTTCACTCGCCCGAAGATCTGGAAGGACTCAAGATTCGCACTCTTGAAAGTGCAACCCAGGTTAAAATGGTGAACAGCCTGGGAGGATCAGCAACTCCTATTGCGTGGGGAGAGCTTTATACCGCACTCCAGCAGGGCGTCGTCGACGGTGCGGAAAATAACCCTCCCTCTTTCTATACCTCCCGTCACTATGAAGTATGCAGGTTCTATTCGCTTGATGAGCATACTGGCCTCCCTGATGTGCTACTCATCAGTACCATTGTGTGGAATCGGCTTACACTAGAGCAACAGTCGTGGGTGCAGCAGGCTGCTGACGAGTCCGCTGAATACCAGAAGAAACTATGGAAGGCGGCTACCGAAGAAGCCCTGCAAAAAGTGCAGGAAGCCGGCGTAGAGATCATATATCCTGACAAGGAACCCTTCGCTGCGCGTGTGACACCCCTCTATGACGAATACCGGGAAACCCCCGAGATCTATACGCTCATTGAGCAAATCCAAGCGACCTCCTCATGTGATAATCCCGAAGCCTGTTGACTGCACATCGATTACCTGGCGAATGAATTACCTCCGTCTTAAATGATCCGTACCCGTAAATGGCTCGACCGCTCCCTGGCTGTACTTGTAGCTACACTCATGGCTACATTGGTACTGGATGTGCTATGGCAGGTCTTTACGCGGTTTATCCTTCTAGATCCCAGCTCATGGACAGAAGAGCTGGCACGGTACCTGATGATCTGGGTAGGGCTTATTGGAGCTGCATACGCTGCAGGCCGGAGAATGCATCTAAGTGTGGATCTCCTTCCAAGCGCTCTTACGGGCAATCGAGCACGTGTTTTACGCATTTTCATTGAGTCACTGGTCCTCGTATTTGCCTTGGCGGCTCTTTTTGCCGGAGGAGTACGCCTGGTCTGGGTAATGCTGAAACTTGGTCAGACTTCGGCCAGCCTGCAACTCCCGTTGGGATATGTCTATCTGGCTGTTCCACTCAGTGGACTGCTGATTGCCTGGTACGCAATACTTGATCTAACTGGCGAAATTAGGGACCTGCGCAATGGAAACGGTTGAAATAGTTGTACTTGTAGTGAGCTTTGCCGGGATGCTCCTCTTGGGCGTTCCGATCGCTTACAGCATTGGTCTGGCCACGCTAGCAACAATGCTGGTAACCATGGGGACTTGGCCCGCCCTAACTACCCAAGCGCAGCGAATTGCCACAGGCCTTGACAGCTTTGCGTTACTTGCCATACCGTTTTTCATATTAGCCGGTCAGATCATGAACCGGGGAGGTATGGCTAGGCGATTAATCGACTTCGCTCGTGCACTGCTTGGTCTTCTTCCAGGCGCCTTGGCACACGTGAATATTTTGGCTTCCATGCTCTTCGGAGCTATATCCGGGTCAGCTGTGGCTGCTGCATCGGCAGTCGGTGGAATCATGACTCCCCAAATGGAGAAAGATGGGTACGAACGTAATTACTCCGCAGCTGTCAATATTACCTCGGCAACCACGGGTCTTCTAATCCCTCCAAGCAATATTCTGATTGTCTATTCGCTCGCCAGCGGAGGCGTATCCATTGCCGCACTGTTCCTGGCCGGTTATCTGCCTGGAATCCTGGTAGGTCTTTCGCTGATGGCCGTAGCTGGTGTTATTGCACTGCGCCGCAAATACGGCGCTGCGCAGACAATAAATGTCAGACAGATTCTCTGGAAATTTCTGGATGCTATTCCCAGCCTGACATTACTTATCGTTGTGATGGGAGGGATCGTTGCTGGCTTCTTTACCGCAACCGAGGCTGCTGCCGTAGCCGTGCTATATGCGCTGATCCTCGCACTGATCTATCAGGAGATTTCTTTTCGAGACCTTCCCCGGATCCTGATCGATGCCAGCGGTACTACAGCAGTTGTTCTGCTCCTGGTTGCTACTTCGGTCGGGATGTCATGGATCATGGCTTACGTAAATATCCCACAACAACTGACAGCATCACTCCTGGCACTAACGGACAATGGTATCGTCATCCTTTTGCTCATCAATGTGATTCTGCTCTGCGTGGGTATCTTCATGGATATCACGCCCGCCGTCCTCATATTTACACCAATATTTCTACCCATTGCAGTTACGCTCGGAATTGATCCGATTCACTTTGGAATCATTATGGTATTGAACCTCTGCATAGGACTCTGTACTCCCCCGGTGGGTAGCGTGCTGTTCGTAGGAGTCGGCGTAGCAGGGACAAGGATTTCTCGTGTGACGCGTCCCCTAATGCCCTTTTTTATTGCAATGATCATAGCACTCATGGTGGTCACGTACGTCCCGGATCTTAGCCTATGGCTCCCAAACCTCTTCCTAAAATAACAGAACGCAGAAGTGACAGGCTTCGTGCAAAACCTCTGAATTGACGATTTTATGGGAGGGGCCTATGGGTCTCCACTTCTGATTGCTACAACTGGGCCTAGGATAGATTGCGATCAGGCCTAGTACAGCCCCTGCAAGGCATAGGAACGTTCCTCGACGAGCATAAAAGGCAAGGGCTGGGGGCACCGAATTAGTTATCTTCGTGCAACAAACGCAAAGAAAACGAGGCTTCTATGTCGTTTAGAACAAATGCACGCGGCTCCCGGATCAGTAGCCAACGGGAGATTTTTCCTCAGACCGAAAGAATATTGCAGTTCGGAACTGGTCGCTTTCTGCGAGCATTCGCGGATTGCTTCATTGATGAAGCTATAAACGCTGGACACTATGACGGTCTTATCGTTATGGTTGCCTCAACACCCAGCGGGCGCGTAGAACTCTTTAAAAAACAGAACGAACGCTACACCCTGTGGACTCGGGGATACGCAGAAAACAAATCCATTGATGAATTTCGTGCGGTCACAGCGATCAGCCGCGTTCTGGCAGCCAACGAAGACTGGGGTAAAGTGCTTACCATCGCACGTAGCGCCGACCTGGAAGTAATCCTTTCTAACACCACCGAAATCGGTCTCTCTCTGAGGGAAGGAGATACATTGGAATTTCCGAAGTCTTATCCTGGGCGACTTTGTGCGCTGCTGTTTGCGCGTGCAGAATTTTTTGACTACGCCCCCTCAAAGGGCGTTGTTATTCTACCCTGTGAACTGATAGATAACAATGGTGATCTGTTGCGTAGCCTGATCATTGAGCAGGCACACCGCTGGGAGTTGGGAACGCGCTTCCTGGATTGGGTACAGCATTCAAACCTGATCTGTAATTCTCTGGTAGACCGAATCGTACCAGGCTTGCCAGGCAAAGCTGAACTGGATGCCGCCTACGAACATCTGGGATATATCGACGAGCTGCTTACTGTTTGTGAGCCTTACCGGATTTGGGCAATCCAGGGCGACGAGACCTTGCGCTCCCGGCTAGGCTTTGCTGAGGGCGCTGACGGGATTGTTATCGCCCCGGATATTGCCCCCTACCGCACTCGAAAGATCAGACTCCTCAATGGGGCACACACGCTTTCCGTGCCTGTAGGGCTCCTTGCAGGATGTCAGACCGTCCTAGACAATATGAATCATCCTGCAGTGAGCAGCTTTATTGAATTACTCTTGCGACACGAAATCGGACCGGTACTCCCTGTGGATCCCGATACCGTAAATCCCTATATCGACGAAGTACTCCAGCGCTGGAGAAACCCGTATATGTATCACCGACTGATTGATATTACACTGCAGTCAACAACAAAACTGCGACACCGGGCTGTACCGACATTGCTTGATCACTATGCACGCTACCCCGATGGACCCACACCAGAACGCATAGCACTCGGGTTTGCCGCATGGCTCCGCTTCATGCGGGGCACCTCGCAATCAAAAGGCATAGTATATGGCGAGCTGAAGGATCAATTGTACCCTATCCATGATGACCATGCAGAGCGATTTTTCGATTGGTGGCCGACAGACGATAAAATGATTCCTGACTTTGTTGAGGATGTTCTATCCAGTGACGATCTGTGGGGCATGCTCCTGAGTGATCTGCCAGGTTTTGCGAACGCTGTAACAAGCAACCTCCGAATGATCCTCAGTCATGGTATCGAGTCCGCTCTCAGTGGCACCGAGGCCCAATAATTACGTTACACATGACGCTTCGTAGCGTCATCATGGATAAGGAGTTTCGACTTTTCAATACACTGACCGGCCGGGTTGAACCCTTGGTTCCAATTGAACCCGGTCATTTGCGCTTCTACAGCTGTGGGCCGACTGTCTACTCCTATGCGCATATCGGAAACTTCCGCTCTTTTCTGACCGCAGATCTCATACTAAGAACTGCACGAGCGATTGGCTGGAAGACCACTTATGTGACCAATATCACGGACGTTGGGCATCTAACTGATGACGATACCATGGATCCGTCCGGCGAGGACCGCATGGCACGCGGACTGCAATCCAAAGAAGGCCAACGGTTCGCCAATGTCTGGGATCTCAGTCGTCACTATTCTTCAGCCCTGCAATCTGACTGGCATATCTTGAATCTCTTGGAGCCGGATGTCCGACCACGAGCAACCGAGCATATTCGAGAGCAGATTCAGACGATCGAGCAACTGCTGGCCTGCGGCGCTGCGTATCAGACTTCGTCCGGCGTTTATTTTTCCGTCGAAAGCTTCCCGAATTACGGCAGCCTGTCAGGCAACAAAGCAGCCGAGGCTCTCGAGCTCGCAGTCCGAGATGTTGTGGTGGACCCAGAAAAAAGAGATCCACGTGATTTTGCACTGTGGAAAAAAGATGCTGAGCATCTCATGCAGTGGCACAGTCCCTGGGGCTGGGGATTCCCCGGATGGCATATTGAATGCTCAGTCATGGCCCAGGCTTACCTTGGACAGGAGATTGATCTACACGCTGGTGGAGAAGACCTGATCTTCCCTCACCATGAATGCGAGATTGCCCAAGCAGAAGCCCTGACCAAACGCCCGTTTTCCAGACATTGGGTGCATACGCGCTTCCTTCAAGTGGAGGGACGTAAAATGTCCAAGCGCTTAGGAAATTTTCATACAGTGAGAGAATTGATCAATGATCGTGGCGTCGCACCTCTGGCCGTACGCCTTGCGTTAATTAGTGGCCAGTACCGCAAACCCTTTAATTTTACTTTTTCGACTCTTCGGGATAGTGAGCGACATGTACAGCGATTCGGAGAAGCATTCGAATTAACCGAGCGTGCTAAAAATCGTGGACATAACAAGGCATCGATGGTTGGGAAAACACTGGAAGATAGATATCAATCTGTCTTGAATGCCTTACTGGACGATCTTAATACTCCAGCCGCAATTGCCCAGGCACTTGATGGAGTACGTACCATCCTCGGCCATAAAGATCAACTAGACAACCGGGCATACACCTTCATGAGTGGGGTTTCGGACTTACTGGGAATCGTCCCCACCACGAAAGCGCATAAGGCGGTGGCTCACCCTACTAAGCAGATATTGTCCGTAGATCACCCAGTTGCTCAAACTGTATCAGAAGCATCGAGTGTAGATCCTCTCACAGCCAAGATTGAAGAACTTATCCAAGCACGTTCAGAAGCTCGCAAAACACGCAACTTTACGCTTGCAGACAAGATTCGCGATGAACTACTGGCTATGAACATCGAAATCAAGGACAGCCCGAACGGCACTTCCTGGCGTAAAAAAAGCAACATCTAAATACCATGCACTTTCAACACATTGATTACAGCGAAGTAGGCGGCGGTCTCGGACGAATGATGGATCGGTTTATGACTGAGGGAACTCTGACCGGAGATGCGGACGAAGACGCCTTTATTGCCGCGAGCCCAACGGCCGCTCTACTCGGCCTTTTGTATGATCAGCGTGTACGCGCCGAGATTGCCTTCACGGGAGCCAAACGATTATATGACCGTCTGGGTCACCTGGACCTGGAGACTATAGCTAATATGAATGAGGAGGCGCTGCGCGATGTTTTCGCTCAATCACCTGCTGTGCACCGGTTCTCCAACAAGATGTCTGACACGACACAAAAGGTTGCACGTATTATCGTGGACGAATATGGCGGTGAGCCCGAGCGCCTATGGAACGACGGCGCCCCCATCAAAGCGGTTGAGAAGCGCTTAAAGGCCTTGCCAGGCTTCGGTCCGGGCAAGGCTGCCAAGATTAAGTACGTCCTGCACTACTTCGGCTTCCGCGACTTTTCTGGGGAATAGCAACCAGATTAGCTGTTAGCTCGCTTAACTCAAATGCGAAAGCCACACCATATCCGTGGGACAGTCGCACAGGGGGTCGTGGCGGCGAATGTGCACCAGTTGGAGTAGATCGTTAAGAAGCAGAAGAAGCAACACGACCGGTGGCATAAGGCACGCCGAAAGGCGGCGTGAAGCCACTCCGACCGTAAGAATACGGTCGAACAAGGAGCTCAGAACAAAAAACTGGCCCGAGGTATGTCCTCTGGGCAGATCAGCCCGAAAAATTTCACGAAAATTGACTCGAAATGCCTCTGTTGTCTGACGACATCTAAAATTTAAGTCGGCGACAATTAAAATTTAAGTCAAAAGTTCCATTGGAGGAGGGCGCGCAACGAAGCGGAGCAGCGAGCTGCGGAGCGAAGTTGCGCGCGATAAA
>LXNI01000240.1_pt1 | contig 69859 bp, 52 predicted proteins | sample 809091 | NCBI WGS metagenome assembly LXNI01 (sample SAMN04870527, study PRJNA318959) | sponge metagenome | biome: 01000161; feature: marine sponge reef; material: water | host: Sarcotragus foetidus | place: Greece: Milos, Mediterranean Sea | collected 2013-05-29 | depth 5-7 m
CCTCGCTCGACGACCAGGCTCACGCCGCGGCGCTCGCCGAGCAGTTCCAGCTGCACGCTATCCACGCTGAAGCCGCTGGTCCGGATAAACCGGGTGAACCCGGTAGAGCAGATATCGTCGAGGCACCTGGTGCCTGTCCGTTCGATACCGTCGTCGGTGCCGAAATAAGCGAGCTGGTCGCTTGCCAGCAGCGCATTCGCGCCGCTCACGATCCTGGCGTAAGAGGCCCGCGCCACTTCGTCCGCCGTTGGCGGTGGTGGCGGCGTCTCGGACGAGTGGGTGCAGGCCGCGAGGGCGATTGCGACCGCGAGCGGAGCGAGCGCGTGCGGGAATCCTCTTCTCATTCGACCCTCCTCGGGAACGTCCAGCCCCGAAGGCCCCTCGGCGGCCCCGGCCTGGACAGGAGCGGGACGCAGCGCATCATGGCGCGGACGTGCGCCGCCCGCCGAACGCGCCTGCGATGCCGCCTTGCTCGAAGACGCCACCGACCTCCTCCTCGTTGGGGCCGTAGAACTGCCCCGAGATGGTGTCGTCCGGGGCGTCCGTCCGGGCAAAGCCGCCTTCCTCCACCGCCATGCCGCGCCACGCCATGTCGTTCTGGAGATCGCCGGTCTCGATATTCACGATCTCGGTAAACTCGACATCCGCCGTCATGCCGTCCGCCGCGAAATCGACCGTCACGTCGGCGTCGCCCCGGATCACCTGACCGCGGCTGTCAGACGCGCGCATGTCGCGGCCCAGCATCAGGCCCTCCCAGCGGGCCGAGCCGTCAGCGGCGCTCGGGTTCTCCTCCGTCGAGAAGCCGAGGGAATAGCTGGTGACGAGCGTCGCGCCCTTGTCGGGGTCGGTGTCGTTGGTGAACAGGGCCGAGTGAGTGGCGAAGAGGCTGTGCTCGAGCCACCCGCCATAAGCCTCGGTGTCGGAGTAGGTTCCAGACGATTCCGTCCGCACCAGTGACACGCCGCGGCGTTCGCGAAGCAGCGACAACTCCGCGTTCTCCAAACTGATTCCATTGGTTTGGAGTACGGACAGGAACCCGATCGCGCAGGTGTCGCCCTCGCAGGTGGTGTTCACCCGCTCCACCTCGTCATCTGTCGCGAAATAGCCGAGGCGGTCGCCCAGCAGCAGGATGTTGGCCTCGCTCACGATCCCCGCATGCGTCTCCCGCGCCTCCTCCTCGGGCGTGGGAGGATCGAGCGTGCGGGTGCAGGCCGCGAGCGCGATGGCGACCGCCAGCGCCGCGATCGTGAGTCCTGTCCTCATCGCGAATCCTCCTCTGCGCCGAGGCCGGAATGGGCTCACTTTCGGCCGCTTACCGCACGCTCTCTCCAGACACAAATTCGATTTGGCGAACCGCGTGTTCGCCTAAACCGATAGCAGTGCAACCGGCTTCAGCAGCTCTTCCAGTCCTTCGCCGCCTCCAGCGCCGCCGCCACTTGCAGCACCTTCGCGTCCTCGAAGTGGCGGCCGACGATCATGCAGCCGATGGGCAGGTCGTCGTGCACGCCGCACGGCACCGAGATTGCCGGGTGCCCGGTCGCGTCGAACTGGCAGGTGTTGTGGATCATGTCGAGCGTGCGCACGATGCGCTCCCGGAGCGGCGCGTCGTTGCCGGGGATCGGCGTCGGCAGGATCGCCGTGGTCGGCATCACCAGCACGTCGCAGGATTGCAGCAGGTCGTCGTAGCTCTGCGTGATCTGCCCCCGGATGTTCTGCGCCTTGGCGTAGTAGCGGTTGTAGTACTCCGACTGCATGTACTCGCCGAAGAGCAGCACGTACTTCACCATCACGCCCATGTCGTTGGGCCTGGAGCGCCCGCCCTTCGCCACGTTGTCGAGCAGCTGCGTGTTGTAGAAGCCGCGCCAGTTGGTGCCGGTGTTGTTGCCCTTGAGCATGACCGCCTGCGCGCCCTCGACGCAGATCGGCACCCACACGTGATAGGCGTCCTCGTGGCGGGGGTTCGAGACCTCGGTCACCTCGGCGCCTTCGCCGGCGAGCCGGTCGACGGCAGCGCGCACGCTGTCTGAGACCACCCTGTCGCCGGGCGGCAGGCCCGTGTCGCCCCAGCTCTCCTCGCCCGCGCCCTGGTCGAAGCCCTCCTTCAACACGCCGATCCTGACGCCCTTGCAGCCCGCATCGAGGCCGTCGACGTAGTTCATGTCGAGCCCAGCCGGGATCAGCCCCCGCTGGCGCGGATCGAGCGGGTCCTCGCCCGCGATCGCGGTCAGCATGCGCGCGGTGTTCTCCACCGTGTCCGTCATGGGCCCGAGATGGTCCATGGTCATCTCGATCATCATGGCGCCGGTGTAGGGCACGAGGCCGTAGGTGGGCTTGTGGCCGACGATGCCGCTCCAGCTCGCGGGGATGCGGATCGAGCCGCCCTGGTCGCCGCCGATGCTGACGTCGATGTCGCCGGCCGCGATCGCGGCGCCGTTGCCGTTCGACGACGCGCCCGTGGAGTGTGTCGGCTTGTGCGGGTTCCGCACGGGCCCGAAGGCCGAGGTGTGGCTGCCGCCGGAGAACGAGCAGTCCTCGCTGTTGGTCTTGCCGAGGATGGTTCCGCCGGCATCGAGCACGCGGGTCACCACGGTGGCGTCGATGTCGGGGATGTAGCCCTCCATCCCCTTCGCGCCGTTGATCATGGGGAAGCCCGCGACGCAGATCGCATCCTTGATGCCGACCCTGAGGCCCGAGAGCACGCCGTCGCCCGAGCCCTGGATCTCGCCCTTCACGTGCCAGGCGTTGTAGGGGTCCTCTTCCGGCCCCGGCCGGTAGGAGCCGGCGCGCGGATACTTCACCGGCGGCTTGGTTTCCTGCATCGCGTCGAGGCGGCGGTAGCTGTTCAACGTGCCCGCCATCATCTCGCTGTAGAGGGCGGCGTCCTCGTCGCTCATCGTGAAGCCGAACGATTCGGCCATCTCCTGGACCTTCTTCGCGCTCGGCGGTACTGGACCTATCGGCATTCTGCTCTCCCTTGCTTCCCGAAGCCGTTCGGCAGCGCTCGAACGGCGGCGGGCGGCATTCTAGCCCGGACTTCTCTCATGGGTCATGGCCTGCCCGGCGCCTTCCGGCCGGCAGGTCGGGAATGCGGGCTAGCGCCTGCTTTTGAAGTTCGTGCGATCTCGCCGTCTGCGTTCGCTGTCTCCAGCCCATCCACCACCGTCATGCCCGCACTTGTTGCGGGCATCCACAGGGGCCGAGAGTGGCCGCGGGCTGTGGATGGCCGGGACAAGCCCGGCCATGACGAGAGGGAGAGTGTGGCCCGATAACGGGAACTTCCCGTTCAGGACACTAGCGCCAGCCTCTGGTGGTGAGGAGAGCGGCGAAGGCGTCCATGCCGCGTGCCTGCGCGGGCTCGATCGGCACGGCCTCTCCGTCCGCCACGGTGAAGAACGAAAGTTCCTCGTTGATGCAGCCGGCGGGGCAGTCGCCCCACGCCCGGCGAAAGACGACGTGCCAGCGGCCCTCCAGCATGGCGGCCTCGATATCGGAGCCGTCGCCCAGCATCGCGTCGGGCCCGGCGTAGCCGACGCCGTCGATCGCGCGATAGGCCCGCAGCGCCGCAGCGACATTGGCGCGCTCGTCGAGGTACAGAACGACCGAGTCGAGGGCGGGGTAAGCCTGCACGGCCCGGAGCCCGAGCCCGGCGCTGAGGGCATCGAACGCCGCGTCTCCCGTTGGGGGCGGCGCGGACGCGGCATGGTCCTCCCACGCGGCGAAGACGGCTTCACGCAGCGCACCCTCCAGCCCCAGGACGAGCGCCGCCCGGCCGTCGTCCTGCCGCACCAAAACATCCGCCATCGCCGGATGGGTACGGCGGATGAGCGACAGCGCCTGCTTGATCTCGTGGCCGAGCGCGCGCCGTCGCTTTCCGTCCAGCAGCAGGTCGTCGCTCTCCCGCTGCAGGATGCGGTCGGCCAGGATGCGCGCCTCGGCGGCGGCCGCGGCCCAGGGGGAGGCATGCGCGGCGCCCGCTTCGCCGGCGCGGGCAGGGGCAGCCGGGGTCACCGCCATCGCGGAGCCGATCAGGAACAGGGCGCAGCCCACAACGAGCGCCCTCCACGATCGCGGCGTGCGGCCTTCAAGCGGTTGTCTTGCCTGAAGATGCCGCATGTAATTCACCCCGGCTGTCGAGGTCAGGATCATTCACGATTGCGACCGAAATATGGCGGGGTGCCGCCGGCCCCCCTCTCCCGTGCCTCGACGGGGCCGGCCGCACCGACCATAATCCGCGCCGCCATGGGCCCTCCCCACTTTCCGCACCCGCACCTGGCCGCCAAACCGCACGCGCCCGGCCGCCCCCGCACGATCGCATGACAGCGTGACGGCGCTCCCATGCTAGAGAGCGCGGCCGCCTGGGGCGCGGGCTGCGCGCTGGCCTGGGGTGTCTCGGACATCATCGCGCGTTTCGCGGGCCGCTCGGTGGGCGTCCTGGTGGCGACCTGCACGATGATGACCCTGGGCGCCGCGCTGATCGCGGCGATCATGGCGGCAACGGGCGAGCCCTTCGACTGGCGCCCCGACGGCCTCCACTGGCTCTTCGGGATGGGCGCCGGCACCGTGCTCGGCTCGATCGCGTTCTATCACGCGGTGACCCACGGGCCGGTCTCGCTCGCGTCGCCCGTTGTGGCCTGCTACCCGGCGATCGCGGTGCCGATCTCGGTCGCTCTCGGCGCCCGCCCCGACCCGCTCCACTGGGGCGCGATGGTCGCCACCATGGCTGGAGTCTGGCTGGTGGCGCGGGCCTTGCCGGCGGGCGACGGAGCGCCGGAATACACGCCCGCCGTGATCCGGCGCACGATCCTCTACTCCCTGGTGGCGGCGGCCACGTTTGCCGCCTCGCTGACCGCCGCCGACCGGGCCATCGACATCTACGGCCCCTGGCAGACCGTGCTGGTGGTCCGGCTCATCGGCTTCGTGGCGCTTGCGGCGATCATTCTCGGCCGGCGGGAGCGCGTGCGCTTGCCCGTGCGGGCCTGGCCCGTGCTGGCGGCCTTCGGGGTCCTGGATACCCTGGGCCACCTGCTGCTCTACACGGGCCTCAGCCTCCCGCACGGCGAGTTCGCCATCGTCGCCAGCGTGGGCTACACCGTGGTGACGGTGGTGCTGGCGCGCATCTTCCTGCGCGAGCCGGTCTCGCCCCTGCAATGGGGCGGCGTCGGCCTGGTGGTAAGCGGCGTCGGTCTCCTCGCCGCGTTCGGATAGAGCGCGTCCGTCAAAGTCGGACGCGCTCTAATCCACTCCCAGCGCGTCGCGCAGGAAGGCCGTGAGCGGCGCGCTGACCGCCTCCGGCGCCTCGGCGAGCGCCATGTGCCGCAGCCCCGGCAGGATCGCGAGACGGGCACCGGGGATCAGCCCGGCCATGGCCCGCGCCATGGCGGGCGTGTTGCCGGGGTCGTCCGCGCCGGTCATGACCAGCGTGGGGCACGCGATCCACTCCAGACCGCCCGCGATCTCGGCATCGCCCTCGGCGAGCACCCGGTAGATCTGCGGGTAGACGGCCGGGTCGTTGCTCATGATCCAGTCGCGGACGAGGGCGATCACCTCCGGCGCCTCCGGCGCCTCGGCACGGAAGGCCGGCGTGAACCAGCGTTCGAGCGCGGGCTCCAGGTTGGCCGACGGCCCCTCCGCCTCGGTCTGGCGCACGCGCGCGCGCACGGCCTCGCGCTCTGCGGGGCTGCGCCCGTGCGGCGAGTTCAGGATCGCGAGCGCCGCGAGCCGATCCGGACGATCCAGCGCGAAGCGGCGCGCGATCATGCCGCCGAGCGAGAACCCCACGATTGCCGCGCGCGCGATGCCGCGCCGCTCCATCAGCCTGAGCAGCTGTGCCGAGAACATGGCGAGGTCGGGCGTGCCGGCGGGCGGCGCGCTCTCCCCGTGGCCCAGCAGATCGTATGTCAGCACCCGGAAGCGCGGCGTGAGCGCCGGCAACTGCCATTGCCATATCGCGCGGTTGAGCCCGAAGCCGTGTATGAGCACGACCGGCGGCCCCTCGCCGTGCTGCTCCCAGGCGGTCTCGCCCGCGCGACCCGCGCTCATCCGCCGCCGCCGTCCGACGCCGGGCTCGCAAGCGCCCTCATGCGAAGGCCGGCATCACCTCGTCGATGAACAGCCTCAGCGAGCGCTTCTGCTCCTTCATCCCGAGGCCGAGGCTCGCATAGTAGGTGAACTGGTCGACGCCGAGCGCCTCGTAGGCCCGGAGCTTCTCGATCACCTCGGCCGGCGTGCCGAACATCAAGTTGGTGTGGAGCATCTGCGGGTCGTACTCGCCCCGGTTCTCCAGTTCCGAGAGGGGGATCGTCCGGGGGAAGCCGTTGGCCACGTCGCCCAGGTTCTTGAACAGGTTCTCGAACTGGCCGAACTGGCGTATCGCGGCCTTGACCGGCACCTCCCACTCGTCCTTGCGGTCGTACACCACCGTGTGCCGCATGGTGGCGAAGACCGGCCGCCGCTTGCCGGGGTTGTCGGCGAGCGCGCTCTCCATCCGCTCCTTGTAGGCCTCGACCTCGGACATCGGCCGGGTCAGCGGCCACGAGAGGATGTTGCACTCGTGCTTCACCGCGAAGTCGTAGGTGTCCGGCGAGCGCGCGGCGATCCAGATCGGCGGATGCGGCTTCTGCAACGGCTTCGGCACCGAGGTCGCGGCCGGGAAGGACCAGAACTCGCCCTCGTGCGCGTAATCGCCCTGCCAGAGCGCCTTCACCGCCGGCAGCATCTCGAACATGTAGTGGAACGCGTCGTTCCGCTGCAGGCCGGGGTGCATGCGGTCGAACTCGCGCTGGTAGGCGCCGGAGCCGATACCGAACTCGAGCCGCCCGCCGCTGTAGAGATCGAGCAGCGCAGCCTCGCCCGCCGCCTTGATTGGATGCCAGTACGCCGCCACCACCACCGCCGAGCCGAGCCGGATGCGCGACGTATGTGCGGCCCACCACGTCAGGATCTGGAACGGATTGGGCGCGATGGTCATCTCCAGCGCGTGGTGCTCGGCGGCCCAGGCGATGGCGAACCCGCCATCGTCGGCCATCTGCACCATCTCCAGCGTGTGGCGTTCCACATCGCGCATGTCGAGGTCGGGCGCCAACCGCTCCATGTTGATGGCCAGTTGGAATTTCATCGTGCGGATCCTTCCGAGAGGCTCGCGGGCATGTCTCTCCCGGATGGATACCGGACGCGAGGGAAATTTTCATCTCGTTTTTGGCTCGGGGAGCCTCGGCGCACGCTGCCAGCGGACGTTCAACCCCTCCTTGCCCTATTGGAGTGAATGCGAATGCGTTGCATTATCTGTAAGCTCCGACTATGCTCTCGTATTGCGACGTATTCGCATTGGTGAGCGAAGCACCATACGGGGACGAGGACGGAGGACGAGATGGCCGACGGCGCGATCCGCCAGGACGTCGAGCAACGCGCAACGCGCCGCCCGACCGGGCCGGGGATGACCATTCCCCGGCTCTCCTTCGCCGAACAGCTCGTACTCTGGTCGGCGCGCCGGATGGCCACCGCCAATCACGGCGCCGCTGCGACCGAGAGCGAGGCCTCCGCCTGCCGAAAGGACGTTCGCGCGCGGGTCGCCGGCGAACTCGGTGTAGCGCTCTGCCCGACCGGCGGACCCACGGCCGGGCTCGAGGCGGCGGAGGCGCTGGAGCGCACCCTCGACGTCTTCGCCAGCGCGGGCGCGCGCAGCCTGCGGCTCAACCCGATGTGCTGCCGCTTCGTCAGCAACGACGAGCGGCTGTTCCTGTCATTCCTCGCCGGCTGCCAGGAAGGAGACTGCCGGCACACCGCCGCCCTGCTCTCCTGGTTCATGCCGCCGGCAGCGATGCGGGCCGCAGCAACCGACGGCGCCGCCTTGGCCGCGGCGCTGCTGGCTGCCGGCTATTGCCTGCCTCAGCGCCTCCACCTCGCAGCCGGGGCGAACCTCCACGGCGCAGCACCGCCTGACCACGCCCCACCGCCAACGCTGCACTAACCCGGCATCGCCCAAGTCGGACGCGGGCTAGTTCGCGGGGCGGGCCCAGATGGCGGTGTCGTGGAAGACGGCGCCGCCGTTGGGATAGCCGGGCTCGGCGGAGGTGAGCGTATTGATGCCGAGCCCTTCCTCGAAGGCGGTGTTGGGCCAGATGCTCTCGACGATCACCGTGCCGCGCTGCTGGCCATGCGTGGTGCCGTTGGCCCGGCCGTTGCCGTTCGCGATGCGCGCGTGGATGAGGACGGAGCCCCGGCTGTTGCCGAGGCGGACGCGCTCGCCGTCGGCGAAGCCGAGGTCGCGCGCGTCGCCCGGGTGGAAGAGGGCGGAAGGCCGTTCCTCCTTCGCCTGGCTGGTGCGCGTCTCGGTAAAGCTCGAGTTGAGGTAGTTGTGCGCGGGCGCGGTGACGAGGCGGAAGGGGTGCTCGGCATCCGGCGCGTCGATCGCCGCCATGTGGTCGGGAAAGGCCGGCATCTCCGCCCCGCGCGGCCCCATCCGCGCCCATTCGGGCTTGAAGCGGAAGCGCCCGTCCGGCCAGCCGAAGCCCTTCAGGTGATGGGCGGTGTGGAAGTCCGGCATGCAGTCCTTCCAGCGCTCGGCCTTGAGCGTCGCGGCGTCGGGGTGGCCCGAGCGCTTGAGCGTCGTGTCGATCAGCTCCCACGCCGTCATGTCGAAACCCGGATGCTCGGCACCGAGGCGCTTGGCGAGCGCGCGGATCACGTCGTGGTTGGAGCGGGTCTCGGCGTAGGGCTCGATCACACGAGCGCCCATGAGCAGGTAGCTGTGGCCGCCGCCCACGTAGATGTCGTCATGCTCGAGGAAGGTCGTGGCCGGCAGCACGATGTCGGCGTAGCGCGCGGTGTCGGTCATGAACTGCTCGTGCACCGCGAGGAAGAGATCGTCCCGCAGGAGGCCCTCGCGCACCTTCGCCGATTCGGGCGCGACGGCGGCCGGATTCACGTTCTGCATGACGATGGCGGTGACGGGCGGCCCGTCGCCGAGGTCGCCCGCTTCGCCGGTCAGCACGGCGCCGATGCGCGACATGTCGAGCGTCCGCACCGAGCGGTCGCGGGCGTCGAGCCCCTCGATCAGGGTGGCGTCGACGCCGTAGACGCTCTTGTTGGTGTGCATCGCGCCGCCGCCCTCGTACTGCCAGGCGCCGGTGACGGCGGCGATGCAGGTGGCGGCGTGCATGTTGGCGGCGCCGTTGCGCGAGCGCGTGAAGCCGTAGCCGAGCCGGATATAGGTGCGCTTGATGCGGCCGATCATGCGGGCGAGCGCCGTGATCTCGGCAGCGGGGATTCCGGTGATGGCGGACGCCCATGCGGGGTCCCGGCTCGCGAGGTGGGCCTCCAGCTCTTCGGGATGGTCGGTGTAGCGGGCGAGGTAGTCGCGGTCCGCAAAGTCCTCGGCGAAGAGCACGTGCATGATGCCGCAGGCGAGCGCGCCGTCCGTGCCCGGCCGGAGCGCCACGTGGTGGTCCGCGACCTTGGCGGTGCGGGTCTCGTAGGGGTCGACCACCACGAGCGCCGCGTCCCGCGTCTTCCGTGCCTTCGCGATGTGGGTCATCACGTTGACCTGGGTGGACGCCGGATTGCAGCCCCAGACGACGATCAGGTCAGCCTTCGCCATCTCGCGCGGGTCGGCGCCCACGTAGGTGCCGACGCCGGCCCACCAGCCGTCGCTGGAGAGGCGCGAGCAAATGGTCTCGTCCTGCCCCGAATAGCGCATGACGTGGCGGAGCCGGTTGATGCCGTCGCGCTGCACCAGGCCCATGGTGCCGGCGTAGTAGTAGGGCCAGACCGCCTCGGCGCCATGCGTCTCCGTCGCGCGGACGAACTTCTCGGCGATCAGGTCGAGCGCGTCGTCCCAGTCGATGGGGCGGAACGCGCCGGCGCCCTTCTCGCCGGTGCGCTGCAGGGGCTCGGCGAGGCGGCCGGGATGGTGCACCCGCTCGGCATAACGCGCGACCTTGGCGCAGATGACGCCCGAGGTGTAGTCGTTCTCCCGCGCGCCCCTGACGGCGCCGATCGTGTCCGGCGCGAGCCGCTCGACCTCGAGCGCGCAGGTGGACGGGCAATCGTGGGGGCAGGCGGTGGCAACGAACTCGCTCGACACGGCGCATCCTCCTCAGGATCCGGTGCATTATGGTAGCCCATCGCGTCCGGCCCGGCACTCACGACATGCGTGCGGTCCGAGGCCCCGGATCATGGAGACCGTCGCGCCCCTGCTGGCGACTGCCGCCGTTCAGGCTCGTCTTCGCCGGCCTCGCCGAAGACCTGTACGATAACGGACCGGCAGGGCGAGAGGAGCCATGGATCGCGGCGCGTGCGAGAGGATGGATCGGGACTGCCCGCTCTCCCCCTTGCGGGAGCGGTTCTTCCTGCCGGAGGGGGTGCTCTACTTCGACGGCAACTCTCTCGGCGCGCTGCCCAGGACGACCGCCGCCGACATCGACCGCCTCGTCCGCGAGGAGTGGGGCCGGGGCCTCGTCGAGAGCTGGCTCGATGCCGACTGGTTCTTCCTCGCGCGGAAGGCCGGCGACGCCATCGCGCCGCTGATCGGCGCGTCGGCCGGCGAGGTCGTCGTCGCGGACTCCACCTCGGTCAACCTGTTCAAGCTGGCGGCCTCCCTGCTGCGCCGCTGCGAGGGCCGGCGCACCGTCGTCACCGAGCGCGGCAACTTCCCGACCGACGTCTATATCCTGGAAGGGCTCGTCGATCTCTTCGAGGGCAAATTCGACCTCGTCCTGGCGGAGCCCGAGGCCATCGTCGATTCGATCGACGAGGGCACCGCGCTGGTGCTGCTGACCCACGTCAACTTCCGCACCGGCGCCATGCACGACATGGCGCGGATCGCGGCGCGCTGCGCCAAGCGCGGCGTGCCCGCGATCTGGGACCTGAGCCATTCCGCCGGCGCCGTGCCGCTCGCGCTCAACCGCTGGGGCGTGGAGTACGCCGTCGGCTGCACCTACAAGTTCCTGGGCGGTGGGCCGGGCGCGCCGGCCTACATCTACATGGCGGAGAGCGCCATCGCGGCGCATCAGCCCGTGATGACCGGCTGGTTCAGCCATGCCGACCAGTTCGGCTTCGAGGATCGTTACCGGGCCACGGGGGGCATCGAGAAGTGCCTGGTCGGCACGCCGCCGATCCTCTCGCTCCGCGCCGTCATGCACGGCGTCGCAACCTTCGACGGCATGGCCATGGACGACGTCGTCGGCAAGTCGCGGAGCCTGTCGCAACTGTTCATCCGGCTGGCGGACGAGCGGCTTGCAGCGCACGGTTTTTCCCTCGCGAGCCCGCGAGAGCCACGCGGACGGGGCAGCCAGGTCTCGTTCAGGCACGGGCACGCCTACGCCGTCTCCAAGGCGCTGCGCGCCGAGGGCGTCGTTGCCGACTTCCGCAGCCCCGACATCCTGCGCTTCGGCATTGCGCCCCTCTACATCCGCCACGTCGACGTGTGGGACGCGGTGGACGCGCTCGCGCGGATCATGACCGGCGAGAGCTGGAAGGCGCACAGCGCCGATACGCCGGACCCGGTTACGTGAGGTCGCCGGCGAGCCCCGCCTCGTCCCGGCGGCGGCGCAATTCCCGCGGAAGTGTGTTATGAGGGGCCGGGTTCGGGAAAGCGGCTTCAAGATGACGACATCGCCTGACAGCGACGCCAGAGCGTGCCTGCGCGAAGCCGGGCTCAGGCCCACGCGCCAGCGCATCGTGCTCGCCGGCCGTCTCTTCGGCGGGCCGCACAGGCACGTCACGGCTGCGGAGCTTCATGCGGAAGTGCTGCGGGAGGAGGCGGGCGTCTCCCTCGCCACGGTGTACAACACGCTCCACCAGTTCACGAAGGCGGGCCTCCTGCGCGAGCTGGTGGTGGACTCAGGCCCCTCCTTCTTCGATACCAACACCGCGCATCACCAGCATTTCTTCCTCGAGGACACCGGGCGCCTGGTCGATGTGCCGGGCGATCGCGTCTCGGTGAACGTCCAGCCGCCGGCGCCGCCGGGGACCACGGTCTCGCGCATTGACGTCGTCATCCGCGTGACCGGCGCAGGCGCGGAAGAGGGCGCGGCCGCGCCGGGGGACCCGCACACCCTGGAATGATTCCAATCCGTTGACGGCGGCGCTGCGCTGCGGCATATAGGGCGGCGAACGCACCGGCCGTGCTCGCATCCGGGGGCACGGCGGCCACACCTCTCCAACCGCAGAATCAGGGGGATCAAGACCATGCCTGCACTGGGTGGCAGCAAGACCGAGCAGAACCTCAAGGACGCCTTCGCCGGCGAGTCACAGGCCAACCGCCGCTATCTCTACTTCGCCCGCAAGGCGGACGTGGAGGGCCACAACGACGTCTCCGCGCTCTTCCGCTCGACCGCCGAGGGCGAGACCGGCCACGCCCACGGCCATCTCGACTTCCTGGTCGAGACCGGCGATCCCGCCACCGGCAAGCCGATCGGCCAGACCAGCGACAACCTGGCGGCGGCGGTGGCCGGCGAGACCCACGAGTACACCGACATGTATCCCGGCATGGCGCGCACCGCGCGCGACGAGGGCTTCGACGAGATCGCCGACTGGTTCGAGACCCTGGCGAAGGCCGAGAAGTCCCACGCCGGACGCTTCCAGAAGGCGCTGGACGCCCTCGACTAGAGCGTTTCTTTCTTGCCTGATCCGGCGCTCCCTGGGCACGTTCGCGCGCTCAGGCGGGCGCCGGTTTTGGTTACGCGCCGGCCAGTCGCGCCGGCAGGCGCGCGGAATCAATGGTGCCGGCAGGCGCGCGGAATCAGAGGAAGGCCGGCAGGCGCGCGGAATCAGAGGAAGGCCGGCAGGCGCGCGGAATCAGAGGAAGGCCGGCAGGCGCGCGGAATCAGAGGCCGGCTGCCGTGAGCGATAAAGAGTCAGAGCGCCTCCGTGTAAAACGGAAACGCTCTGGCGCGGATCACGCGCCGGCCAGGCGGAAGATCTCGGCGTAGGCCGGGTGGATGCCCGCTGCGCCGAAGGCCTCCAGGTCGCTCGAGCACGAATTCTGGCAGAGCACGGCGGTGATCCCGCTCGCCTCGTGGTGGCCGGCCATGGTGACGTGCCCGCGCAGCTGGCCGAGGTGGCCCACGACGGTGAGGTCGTCGAAGCGGGAGACCAGGACCCCGTGGCCGCAGTGGGTGATGTTCGTGCCCGGGAAGCCGGCAGGAAGGAGCGGGCCGGTCAGGTTGGCGAGGGCGGCATCGTCCAGCATTTGCCCGGTGAAGAGCGCGTGGAAGCCGCGTGCGAGGTCGCGAGGGGTCGTAACCAGATCGCCGGCTGCGCCGATGCCCGACAGCGGGAACCAGTCCGACGAATCCTCGGGCGGTGCGTCGGGCGTCGACGAATCGAAGACGTATTGTCGCGCCAGGCGCGCGCGCGGAAACCTCTCGTCCCCACCGCACCAGGTATCGGCCATGCCGGCCGGCTCGAACACTTCGCGCCTGAGCCAGCGGGAGAGCGGCTCGCCCCGCTCGCTGGCGACGATCTCGCCCGCCAGCACGTAGCCGGGGTTGGAATAGATGAAGGCTTCGCCCGGCGCGATCGGTGTGCCGTTGGCGAGCGCGAAATCGACGATCCGCTGCGGCGTCCAGTCGTCCGCCGAGCCCCTGGGCATAAAGGACTCGTACTCCGGCAGGCCGCTCCGGTGGCTCAGCAGGTGGCGCACGCGAATCTCGTTCGCACGCGGCAGGTCGGGGAACCACCTCTCGATGGTCCGGTCGAGGCCGATGCGCCCTTCGCTCACCAGCGCGTGCACGGCGACGGCGGTCCAGGTCTTCTTGGTGCTGGCGGCCTTGAACAGGTGGGCCGGGGCAAGCGGTGCCCCGGTCTCCCGGTCGGCGCAGCCGGCGGCAAGGGTCAGCGCCTCTTCGCCCGGCCGGACGAGAGCGAGCGAGGCGCCGACGATGCCGCGTGCCACATGATCGCAGAGCACGCGGTCGAGCTGCGATACGAGAGCGTCGGTCTCGGGCTTCAGCATCCCTGGTCTCCGCCTTTCGCTACGCCGTCACTCACCATAGCACGCCGCTCCGCGCCGGGGGTGCCCCGCGCCGGGGGTGCCCCGCGCCAAGGGTGGACGCCCGCGCCCGCGCTCACTAGCCTTTCAGTCGCCGAAGCAGAGGGGGAAGCCAGCATGGCGCATGTCGGTACGGCGCAGCCGCGCCTGGAGGACGATCGGTTTCTGACCGGCCGCGGGCGCTTCGTGGACGACATCCGCCTGGCCGGAGAGGCGCACGCCGCCTTCGTCCGCAGCCCCCACGCCCATGCCCGCATCGGGGGGATATCGACCGAGAGGGCGCGCGCCATGCCGGGTGTGCTGGCCGTGCTCACCGGCGAGGACTGGCGCCGGGACGGTGGCGGCGATACCGACGTGCTGTGGGACCTGACCTCCCACGACGGCACCCCGATGGCGGTTGCGCGCAGGCCGGTCTTCGCCACGGACAAGGCGCGCCACGTGGGCGATACGGTGGCGCTCGTCGTTGCCGAGGACGGCCACGCGGCGGCAGACGCTGCGGCCGCGGTCGAGGTCGCGTGGGAGCCGCTTGCCTCGGTGACGGACCTCACTGCTACGGTCGAGGCCGGGGCGCCGCTGGTGCACGAGGATTTCGCGAGCAACGTCGCCTACGACTGGCGGCTCGGCGACGCGGAGGCGACCGAGGCCGCCTTCGCCGCCGCCGCGCACGTGACCTCGCTCAGACTCGTCAACAACCGCCTCGCGCCGAGCGCCATCGAGCCGCGTGCGGCCATCGGCATGTACGATCAGGGCAGCGAGCGCTACACGCTCTGGTCCGCCAACCAGAACCCCCATCTCGTCCGCCAGTGGCTCTCGCGCGACACGCTGCGCGCGCCGGAGCACGCGATCCGGGTGGTGGCGCCCGACGTCGGCGGGGGCTTCGGCCAGAAGACCTATCACTACCCGGAGGACGCGAGCCTGCCCTGGGCCGCCAGGCTGGTGGGCCGGCCGGTGCGCTGGACCGCGACCCGTGCCGAGACCCTGTCGGTGGACATCCACGCCCGCGACCACGTCACCGAGGCGCGCATGGCCTTCGACGAGAACGGGCGCGTGAGCGCCGTGGACGTGGATTCCATCGCCAATCTTGGCGCCTATCAGAGCCAGTTCGCAGCCTGCATCCCCACGCTCTTCTGCGCGACGATGCTCTCCGGCCAGTACGCGATCCCGGCGCTGCACTACCGCGTGCTCGGCGTCTACACCAACACCACGCCGGTCGATGCCTACCGGGGCGCCGGCAATCCCGAGATCACCTACATCGTCGAGCGCCTGATCGAGAACGGCGCACGCGAGCGCGGACGCGACCCGGTGGAAGCGCGCGCCGGCAACCTCGTGCCCGCCGCCGACATGCCCTATGCAAGTGCCACCGGCATCACTTACGACGTCGGCGACTACCCGGCGGTTCTCGACAAGGCCCGCGCGCTCGCCGATCTCGATTCGCTCAGGGCCCGGCAGGCGCGGCTCAGGTCGGACGGCGTGCTGATGGGGATCGGCGTGGCGGCCTTCGTCCGCTCCGGCGGCGCGGGGCCGAGCCGCCTCGCTGCCGCCCTCGGCAGCCGCATGGGGCTCTGGGACGTCGCCACCGTGCGCGTCCACCCGAGCGGCAAGATCACCCTGCTCTGCGGCAGCCACAACCACGGCCAGTCCCACGCCACGACGTACGCGCAGATCGTCGCCGACCGCTTCGGCTGCGCGCTCGCCGACATCGATGTCGTGGAGGGTGATACGGACCGCATTCCCCACGGGCTCGGCACCTGGGCCTCGCGCTCCATCACGGTCGTGGGCTCGGCCCTCGCCGTGGCGTCGGACCGGATCATCGAGAAGGGCCGGCGGCTCGCCGCTCACCTCATGGAGTGCGCCGTCGACGATATCGACTTCGGGTCCGGCGACTACAGCGTGCGCGGCACCGACCGGCGGATGACCTTCGTCGAGATCGCGGGCATGGCCTACCGTGGCGCCGACTACCCCGACGGCTTCGAGCTGGGCCTGGAAGAGGCGGCGTTCTTCGACCCCGACGACTTCAATTATCCCTACGGCACCCATGTCGCGGCCGTCACGGTCGACCCCGAGACCGGCGCGGTGCAGCTCACCGGCTACTATTCGGTGGAGGACGCGGGGCTGGTCATCAACCCGCTGGTGGTCGACGGCCAGCGCCACGGAGCGGCCGCGCAAGGCATCGGCCAGGCGCTGCTGGAGGACGTGCGCTACGACCCGGAATCGGGCCAGCTACTCTCCGGCTCGTTCATGGACTATGCGTTGCCGCGCGCCGACGACCTGCCCGCCTTCGCGCTCGACAGCCACGTGACGCTGACCGAGACCAACCCGCTCGGCGTCAAGGGCGTGGGCGAGCTCGGCACCGCAGGCCCGCCGGCCGCCATCGGCAACGCGATTCTCGACGCGCTCTGGCATCTGGGCGTGCGCCACGTCGAGATGCCGTTCACGCCCGAGCGCGTGTGGCGCGCCATCCGCGAGGCGGCAGCGTAGCCGGGGCGCGGGCGCGGTTTGTCGCGCATCCGCCAAAGTCGGACGCGCTCTCTATTCCCCCTCAGCGCAGGAACAGGCGGTAGGCGGGGTTGGCGGTCTCGTCGCGGTAGTCGTAGCCCACCTGCTCGAGGAACGACTGGAAGTCGCCGCGCTCGCCCTGCGGCACCTGCAGACCGATCAGCACCCGGCCGTAGTCCGAGCCGTGGTTGCGGTAGTGGAACATGCTGATGTTCCAGGGCTTAGCGCCCATCCGGGTGAGAAAGTGCATGAGCGCGCCCGGCCGCTCGGGGAAGTCGAAACGGTAGAGGACTTCGTCGAGTTCCGCCGGCGCGTGCCCGCCCACCATGTAGCGGACGTGGAGCTTGGCCATCTCGTTGTCGGTTAGATCGAGCACGGGGTAGCCGTCCTGCTCCAGAGCGTCCACGAGCGCCTGCCCGTCCGCGCCTGCGCCGCTGATCTCGACGCCGACGAAGATGTGTGCGGCCGCATCGTCGGCATAGCGGTAGTTGAACTCGGTGATCGAGCGCGTGCCGATGAGTTCGCAGAAACGGAGCAGGCTGCCGGGGCGCTCGGGTATCGTGACCGCGAGCAGGATCTCCCGCTGCTCGCCGAGCTGGGCCCGCTGGGCGATGTGGCGGAGGCGGTCGAAGTTGACGTTGGCGCCGCTCACGACCGCCGCGAACCGCCCGTCCCTGACGTCCTCCCGCTCGACGTAGCGCTTGAGGCCGGCCACCGCGAGGGCGCCTGCGGGCTCGGCGATGGAGCGCGTGTCCTCGAAGATGTCCTTGATCGCCGCGCAGATCTCGTCGGTGGAGACGAGCACCACCTCGTCGATGCACTCACGTGCGATGCGGAAGGGCTCGGCGCCGATCTGCTTCACCGCGACGCCGTCGGCAAAGGTGCCGACCTGGTCGAGGACGACCCGCTCGCCCGCCGCGAGCGCCGCGTGCAGGGTCGGCGTGTCCTCGGGCTCGACGCCGACAATGCGGGTCTCGGGCCACAGGGCCTTGATGTAGGCGGCGATGCCGGCGATGAGGCCGCCGCCGCCGACGCTCACGAAGATCGCGTCGAACGCCTCGCCCTGCTGGCGCACGATCTCCATCCCCACCGTGCCCTGGCCCGCGATGACGTGCTCGTCGTCGTAGGGCGGGATGAGGACCATCCCGCGCTCGGCGGCGAGGGTCTCGGCCTTCTCCTTCGCGCCGTCATAGGTATCGCCCGCAAGCATCACCTCGGCGCCAAGCCGCTCGACCGCGTCCACCTTGATGCGGGGCGCGGTCTCCGGCATGACGATCAGCGCGTGCGCGCCCAGCCGGCGCGCAGCGAGCGCCACGCCCTGCGCATGGTTGCCGGCCGACGACGCGATCACCCCCCGCGCGCGCTCCGCAGGTGTGAGCGATGCGAGCTTGTTGTAGGCGCCCCGCAGCTTGAACGAGAAGACCGGCTGAAGGTCCTCGCGCTTGAGCCAGACCTCGCTGCCGAGCCGGGTGGAGAGCTTCGGCGCAAGCTCGAGCGGGGTCTCGCGCGCCACGTCGTAGACGCGCGCTTTCAGGATCTTCGTCACGTAGTCTTGGGGCATGGGGCGGCGCTCGTTGGCTGGCGGCGGTCGCGGGCGCCGATCTGTCCACCGGCGGTGGTGGTGTGCGACAAGCACATGGGCGCGCGGCGAGATCGAGTCAACGACTCAGTCGCCCGCCTCAGTCGCCCGCCTCAGTCGCCCGTTCCTGAATCGCCCCGCTCCGGATACCATCGCGCCTTCGGCTGAGCGAGGAGACGACCAGTGCCAGGACCGCTCGACGGGTACCGCGTGATCGACCTCACATCGATGGTCTCAGGTCCGTTCGCCACTATGATGCTGGGCGACCAGGGCGCCGACGTGATCAAGGTGGAGGCGCTCGGCCAGGGCGATCACACGCGCACGGGCAGCAACCGCTCCAACGGGCTTTCCTCGGGCTTTCTCAACGTGAACCGCAACAAGCGCTCGATCGCGGTCAACCTGAAAGACCCGCGCGGGCGCGACGCCGTGATGCGCCTTGCCGCTGGCGCGGACGTCTTCATCCAGAATTTTCGACCGGGCGTGGTCGAGCGGCTGGGGGTGGCCGAGCCCGAAATCCGCGCCGCCAACCCGGGGATCGTCTACGTCTCGATCAACGGCTTCGGCGAGACCGGGCCATATGCCCACAAGCGCGTCTACGACCCGATCATCCAGGCGGCATCGGGCCTGGCCTCGGTCCAGGGGGGGTCGGACGATGCGCGGCCGCGTCTCGTGCGCACGATCCTGCCCGACAAGCTCACCGGCGTGACCGCGGCGCAGGCCGTCACCGCTGCGCTGCTCGCCCGCGAGCGCACGGGCGAGGGCCAGCACGTGCGCCTCTCGATGCTGGATGCCGTCGTCTCGTTCCTCTGGGCGTCGGACATGGGCGGCCAGACCTTCCTCGAGCAGCCGCCGACGGAGCAGCGGGCGGCGAGCTTCATCGACCTCATCTACGAGACGAAGGACGGCCACATGAGCGTCGCCGTGATGAGCGACCGCGAGTGGGTCGGCCTCACGCGCGCGCTGGAGCGGCCGGAATGGCTCGAGGACGCGCGCTTCAGGACCCCGGCGCTCCGCGACGAGAACATCGACGATCGCCTCACGCTCACGCAGGATGCGCTGCGGGAGCGCACCACCGACGAGTGGATGGAGCGGCTGGAGGCCGAGGGCGTGCCCTGCGCGCCGGTGCTGACGCGGAACGCCCTCGTCGCGCATCCGCAGGTTGCCGCCGGCGGTACCCTCGTCGAGGTCGACCATCCCATCGCGGGCAGGATACGCCAGGCGCGCCCGGCCGCGCGCTTCGAGGCGACGCCGAGCTCGATCCGGCGCGGCGCGCCCCTTCTCGGCGAACACTCGGAAGAGCTGCTTGCCGAAGCCGGGCTCTCGGCCCATGAGATCGCCGCCTTGCACGACGCCGGCGTGCTCGCCTGAGCCCCGCATGAGCTGGGAGAAGGAGGTCGACGAGCTTGCGCGCAAGCGGGCGCTCGCGGAGGCGCAGGGCGGCGACGAGGGCGTCGGCCGCCAGCATGCGCGGGGGCTGCTCACGATCCGCGAGCGGATCGACGCCATGCTCGATGCCGGCTCGTTTCAGGAGCTGGGCGGCGCCGCAGGCGTGGCGACCCGCGACGGCGACGGGCGCCTGACCCACTTCCAGCCGGCCAACTTCGTCCTCGGCTTCGGCGCGATCGACGGGCGCCGCTGCGTCATCGGCGGCGAGGACTTCACGCTGAGCGGCGGCTCGCCCAACGAGGCGGGCCTGCGCAAGAGCGTCTACGCGGAGGAGCTCGCCTGCACCTACCGCGTGCCCCTGGTGCGGCTCCACCAGGGCGCGGGCGGCAGCGTCGCGGGCACCGGGTCCAGGACCGTGGGCGCGCCGGTCAACGCCCCGCCGCGCTTCGCCTCCGTGGCCAAGGCCATGGCGACCGTGCCGGTCGCTTCGGCGGGGCTGGGTGCTGTCGCGGGGCTCCCGGCCGCGCGTCTCGTGGCCTCGCACTTCTCGGTGATGGCCGAGAACTCGCAGATCCTGATCGCGGGCCCCGCCGTGGTGGAGCGCGCGCTCGGCCGCCGGCCCAGCAAGGAGGCGCTCGGTGGCCCGGAGGTTCACGCCAGGAACGGCGTGATCGACAATCTGGTTGCGGACGAGCCGGCGGCCTTCGCCGAGATCCGCCGCTTCCTCGGCTACCTGCCGCCCAACGTCTGGGAACTGCCGCCGTGCACGGCGGCCGACGATCCGGCGGAGCGGCGGCCTGAGGAGCTGATCGGGATCGTGCCGCGCAACCGGCGCAAGCTCTACGACATGCGGCGCGTGATCGCGCTGGTGCTGGACGAGGGTTCGTTCTTCGAGATCGGACGACTCTACGGGCAGGGCACGATCACCGGCCTCGCCCGGCTCGCGGGCCAGCCCGTGGGCGTGCTCGCCAACGACTGCTGGCACCTGGCCGGCGCCATGACCGCCGCGGGCTCCCAGAAGACGCGCCGCTTCATCGAGCTCTGCGACACCTTCCACCTGCCGATCGTGAGCCTGGTGGACGAGCCCGGCTTCATGATCGGGGCGGACGCGGAGAAGGCGGGCACCATCCGCTTCGGCGCCGCCGCCGTGCTCGCCGCGGCGAGCTCCGTGGTGCCCTGGGCGTCGGTCATCGTGCGCAAGGCGCACGGCGTGGCCGTCGCCGCGCACTTCGGGCCGGACGGGTTCGTCGTCGCCTGGCCTTCCGCCGAGATGGGGGCGCTGCCGGTGGAAGGCGGCGTGGCCGTGGCCTTCGGCCGCCAGATCGCGAGGGCCGACGATCCCGCCGCCGAGCGCGAGCGGCTGGAGGCGGAGATGCTGGCACGCCAGTCCCCCGTGCCCCGCGCCGAGAGCTTCTCCATCCACGAGCTCATCGACCCGCGCGAGACCCGACCCGTTCTGTGCGACTGGATGGCCCGCGTCCAGCCCCTGCTGGAACGCCTGAAGGGACCGACAAGCTTCCCCGTGCGGCCGTAGGGCAGGGCGTTCGAGAGTCTGCGCGGCGTTCGCTAAGGACCTGAAGTCAGGCTCCGGCGGAGGTTTCTGACCGGATACCGCTGCCACCCTGCCGGTACTCACCGGGGGCTCGCAACACCCCCGGCTCGTTCGACCCCCCCCATAACCTAAATCTAAATGCGCTATGTCGAAACGGCATATTGCATTATATTTCTCCTGTGCGAGGCATTGATACCCCACTCAATGACTGCAGCCCTACTTGACGATGCGGCAACCGGGGAATGGGAAGTCGAGACGACACGCTCGCTGTCGGCCCTGATTGGGCACATGCGTGGCGCTTGGGAGGCACCTGAGTGGCGGGCAGGCATGCAGCGGAGCACGGGGGTAGTCGCGATTGCCCCCGTGAAGTCGGCCCGCACGAGACCTTGGACGATTCGAAGAGGGGAGACTTCAATGACGACGTCTAAAAGCAAGTTCCTAACGGCTTGTGCGGCGAGCGTATTGCTTGCTGTGGCATTGTCCGCCTGTGGTGGAGGCGGGGGCAGTGGTCCGGCCACCGACGGCGATGACATGATGCCCGGCGACGGCGACGGGATGATGCCGGGTGACGGCGATGGTGACGGCGACGGGATGATGCCCGGCGACGGCGATGGTGACGGCGACGGTGACGGGATGATGCCGGGTGACGGCGACGGCGACGGCGATGGCATGATGCCCATGCCGGAGCCTGAGCACGCGCTGGTCGGAACGTGGGACGGCGCTTGGCCCGTCAATGGAGAGCGGTACGTGGTTGTGATCACGGCCGTCTCGGCCGATGGAGAGGCTACCGGGACATACACATATCAGGAGAGGGGCGGCCAACCCTGGATGGTCGAGTTCTCTCCCGGCGGAGATATCAATGCCTTGATCGAGGAAGACGTCCTGAGCTTCTCGGTTGGGCAAAGTACGTTCGAGTTCACCCTGACGGGAGACAACACACTGAACTTCACTTTCCAACTCAACCCCGATGCTGAACCATTTATCACCGACATGAACCGTCAGGATGCCGACGACATGATGCCGAGCGATGTTCCCTTGGCGAACGCCCTGGCCGACGCGATCGATCTGGTCGCCAACGACGCCAGACTGAACTCCAACGGCGAACATATCGGGGCCTCGTGGTGGCGCGCGCACAACTTAGGCGCGCAGGCAGCCATTGTCAGCGGGCGGCGCCAAGGCGGCCGATGGGTGAACGCGATCATATCCCACGATGACGACGATCAGCTCCAACACAACATAGCGGTGATTCCGGAGCATCCGCTGCGAGAGGCCAATCCGTGGGCGCGGGCCGGTCGATACATAAATACGCAAGAAGCCCCTGAAGAGCACGAAGGCGTGACCAGGTCCACAAGGACGATACCCCAAGCCGATCACGGGCTCGGATCGGCGTGGCAGGTGACCGATCTGGAGGCCGATTATGACGATGGCGGCACCCTGAGCATCTACGTTGCCACGGACGCGCAGCCGAGCGACGGGTCGATCGACCCATTCTCAAACTATACGGAGGCCGGCCACAGCATCGAGCTAACAGGGGCGCCGGCTCTTGCCGCCGATGAGGACTTCATCGTCGCCTGGATCGGCAACGGCGAGAGCATCGACGGCTCGCTGGACGGGGTCGCGGGCACTTTTACATGTGCAAACGCTGACGGCTGTTCGTTCACAGACAATCGCGCACCCGGAGGCTACGAAAATGATGGTCCCGGCGTGACCTTCACGCCGGAGGGCGGAATGGCCCAGCCGGTGCCTGTCGGTGAGGGCATAACCGTACCCAATGCGGACTACCTGGCGTTCGGTCATTGGCTCTACGTGCCGGATGACGTGACCAATTGGGTCGAGTACGAGTTCGGCACGTTCGCGAGCGGCGGCGATCCATTCGAGATTACCAATCTCGCGGGGTTGACGGGTACCGCGACCTATGCCGGCGACGCGGTCGGCATGTACTACGTTGACGGGTTGACGGACAATCCGACGGTCGGATCCTTCACCGCAGACGTCACACTTGATGCCGACTTCGGCGACGGAACTGCGACCGGCTCCATCACCGGAGAGGTGACCGACTTCGAGTTTGAAGACGACGTCGCCTCGTCGCTGCCGGCGACGTTAACCTTGTCGTCCGACCTCTACACTTACCTTACGGAGGCCTTTGGACACAGCTATGCGACCGACGAGTATGGCATCGTTCGTGGCGAGTCCAACATCTTCGACACGCCGTGGCGCACTGAAGCTCCCTGGCCCGGAGGCCATGTGGCCGGTGAGGTGCAGGCCAGCGTGAATGAGGATTACTGGAACGGCCAGTGGCACGGCGCATTCTACGGCAACGGTGCTTCGGCGACCGACCATCCGACCGGTGTTGCCGGCCATTTCAACACGACGTTGTCAGATAACAGCAACGCACGAAGCGACGCTGGTCTCACCGGTGCATTCGGCGCCCACAGAGACGACAGCCAATAACGGCGACCGAAGCGTTCGATCGGGGAAAGGCAGCCTGGCGGCTGCCTTTCCTTTCTTTCGGCGCGGTCGTGCTGTCGGCAGGGAACGCCCCACCATCGGCGGCCGGGCTACGCGATCAGTTCGGCGAGTTCGCGCTTGAAGGGCACTTCGTCGTGGGCGACGGGCGGGCCGTCGAGCTCTTCGGCGTAGCGGCGGCCGGCGTAGACGGCGTGGGCGATGGTGGCCGGCGCAAGCGCGTCGCCGATGGCATCCACGGCTTCGAGGCCGGCGTCCGCCCAGCGCTCCCGTTGCGCCGCGAGGTCGGCCGCGATCTCGTCCACCGGCGTGCGCGCGGTGACCAGCACCACCGCGTCGGCTCGCGCTTCTTCGATCCGGCCGGTGTGGACGCATGAGGTCGCGACGACGCCTGGCGCAATCCGGCTCAGGTTGCGGAACGCCTCGATACGGACGCCCTTCTCCAGCAAGCGCGCCTGGGCGAAGTGCTGCTCCATGGTGTTGCGGCTCCAGGTGCATGCCTCGGACGCGGGCGTCACGTAGGTGGTCTCGTAGCCCTTCTCCGCCAGCAGCTCGGCCAGCACGCTTGCCATGTAGTAGTGGTCGTCGTCCCAGACGGTGACGCGCGTGCCCTCGGGCCAGCGGCCCGCCATGAGGTCGTCGGGCGTGAGCACCTGCGCGCCGTCTTCGGCGGGCACCGGTGTGGTCCAGTGGCGGCCGACCCCGTCGCCCCGCCAGCGCGCGCCGGTGGCGATGACGACCCGGGGGCAGCCGAACTCGAGCACGGTCTCCGCATCGAGGGCCGAGTCCAGATAGAGGCTGACGTTGGGCAGCTTGCGAAGCTGCTCCGCGCGGTAGTCCCGCACCCGCCCCCACGCGGCGAGGCCCGGCAGGCGGCATTCCCGCGCGACGCGGCCGCCCAGCTCTTTCTCCCGCTCGGCGAGGGTCACTTCGTAGCCGCGCTTGCCGAGCGCCTGCGCGGCCTCGAGCCCGGCGGGGCCGGCGCCGACGATCAGCACGGGCTTCTCGCTCTCTTGTCGCCGAATGCGCTCGGGGTGCCAGCCGCGCCGCCATTCCTCCCCCATGGTCGGGTTCTGGGTGCAGCGGATGGGCGACATGGTGAAGTCGCCCGAGACGCAGATGTTGCAGCCGATGCACTCGCGGATGTCCTCGACGCGCCCCTCCGCCACCTTGCGCGGCAGGAAGGGGTCGGCGATGGAGGGCCGCGCGCAGCCGATCAGGTCGACGATGCCCTTCTTCACGATGGAGACCATGCGGTCGGGCGAGGTGTAGCGGCCGACGCCCACCACCGGCTTCGTGGTGAGCGCCTTCACGCCCGCGATGAAGGGTTCCTGCCCGCCTTCCTCGCCGAAGCGCGACGAGAGGCTGTCGTTCTCCCAGGAGGCGAGGCAGACGTCCCAGAGGTCCGGGATCTCCGCCACCAGCCCGATCATGTCCTCGGTCTCGGCCTTCTCCAGCCCGGCCCCGCCGCGCAGCTCGTCGACGGAGAGCCGGCAGGGCACGGCGCAGGTGTCGCCCACCGCCTCCTTCGTATCGATCAGCAGCTCCTTGAGGAGGCGCGTGCGGTTCTCCAGCGAGCCGCCGTATTCGTCCGTGCGCTGGTTGAACTCGCGGGAGAGGAAGTGGTGCAGGATGTTGAGCGCGTGACCGCCGTAGACGTAGATCAGGTCGAACCCCGCGTTGCGCGCGCGGAGCGCCGCCGCCCTGTGCCAGCGGCGGAGGTTGCGGATGTCCTGCTTGTCCATGGTCCGCCCCTGCAGGGGCTCGTAGCTGAAGCTCGCGACCGGCAGGCCGGTCGGCCCCATCGGCACCTCGCGGGAGTAGAAGTTCGGGCTGTGCAGGCCGTTGTAGCAAAGCTCCAGCCCGGCGAGCGAGCCGTGCGCGTGGACATGCTCCGCCATCTTGGCGAGCATGGGCACGTCGCGGTCGTCCCAGAGGCGAAGCTCGATGAAGGGGGTGATCTCGGCGCTCCAGTGGAACTCCACCTGCTCGGTGCAGACCACCGCCCAGCCGCCTTCGGCCTTGACGCCCCGCATGTGTGCGAGCGCCGTCGGGTCGCGATAGCCCATGCCGGTGCAGTGGGGCACCTGGTAGAAGCGATTGCGGGCGGTGACCGGCCCGATGGCCACGGGCTCAAGCAGGATGTCGTAGCGGGATTCCGCGCTCATGGGATCACCCCATCGGTCGGAGAAAGGAATTTTTCGCTCACGGCAGCCGGTCGTCGTGCGATTCCGCGCGCCTATCGGCGCGACGACCGGCGCCTCCGCGAGGGCGCCGCATTCGCGGCGGGCCGCTGTCGCGGCCTGTCGCGCGTCCGTCAAAGACGGACGCGCTCCAAGCTAACGGTTACTTCTTCAGGCGGGTCCACATGGTGTCGTAGACCTCCTGCGTCGCCTGATCGCAGACCGCGACGAAGGTGCCGGCGGGTGCATCGGCAGGCGGCACGGATTCGGGCTGGCTCGCAAGCTCCGGATCGAGATGCGGCTCGACGCCGTCTACGCCCGCCGCGTAGCGCGCGTAGTTGGTGACTGCAGCGATGTTCTCGGGCTCCAGCAGGAAGTCCATGAACTTGAGCGCGCTGGCCCGGTTGGGCGCGTCCTTGAGCAGCACGACGTTGTCCATCCAGACGACGTAGCCCTGGCGCGGGTAGGCGTACTGGATGTTGGCGCCCTCGTTGCGCGCCTTGGCGGAGAAGCCGTTCCAGATCATCCCCACCGCGGCGTCGCCGGAAACCAGCACGTCCTTGGCGCCGTCGGAGTTGAAGGAAGCCCAGTGCGGCTTGGCCGCCTGCAGCAGCGCGTCGAGCGCCTTGAGCTGCTCGCGGTCGGTCGAGCACTGCGGAATGCCGAGATGGAGCGAGGCCAGCAGCATGACCTCGCCCTGGGAGTCGAGCACGTTGATCTTGCCCTTCAGCTCGTCCGGCGGGTCGTAGACGATGCCGGTGTCGTTGATGTCGCCGGAATAGGCATCCAGGTTGACCGAGAAGCTGGTCGAGCCCCACTGGTAGGGGATCGAGTGCATCCGGCCCGGATCGAAGGGCACGTCCAGCCACTGCGGCTGGATGTTGCCCTTGTTGGCGAGCTCGCCGTCCGCGATCGTGTCGAGCATGCCTTCGCCCCGCATGATCTCGACCATGTAGTCGCCCGGCACAGCCACGTCGTAGGAGCCGAGCTTGCCGGCCTTGAGCGTCGCCAGCATGGCCTCGTTGGAATCGAAGGTGTCCATGGTCACCTCGATCCCGGTTTCGGCCGAGAACTTGTCGAGTAGCTCCTGCGGGATGTACTCGAACCAGTGATAGATCGAGAGCTTCTCCTGTGCGTGAGCGGCGCTCACGACAAAGGTTAGTGCCAACGCAGCGACGCCGGCCTTGAGTATTGTCCGCATGTCTCCCTCCTAGGTTGTGCGGTTGTCCACGGTAAGGTCTATGCCTCCGCCTTCGTGCCCTGGCGACCGTACCGGCTGATGAAATAGGACAGCGTGACGATCAGGATCGAGACGGTGAGCATGAGGGTGCTGAGCGCCATGATGTTGGGTTTGATCCCCTGTTTCACGGCGCCGAAGATCGCCGTGGGCAGGGTTTCGATACCGGCGCCCTTGATGAAATTGGTGATGATGAAATCGTCGAGCGAGATGATGAATGCCAGCAGAAAGCCCGCGAGAATTCCAGGCGCCATCAATGGCATGAGCACGCGCAGAAAGGCCTGGAAGCGGCTCGCGTAGAGGTCCTGCGCGGCCTCCTCGTAACTGCCGTCGATCCCCTGCAGCCGCGCCGCGATCGGCAGGTAGGCAAAGGGGATGCAGAAGACGATGTGCGCCACCAGGATCGAGAGATAGCCGAGCGTGAAGCCGATGGCGCTGAAGAAGACCAGCGTCGCCACGGCGGTGACGATCTCCGGCACCATGATCGGCATGCTGATGAGCGCGAGGTTGAGCGCCTTGCCGCGGAAGGCGCCGCCCCGAACCATCGCCACTGCAGCGGCTGTTGCGATGATGGTGCTGGCGACGGCGGCCGAGAGCGCGATGGTGAGCGAGTTCCAGGCGGCATCCTTGAACTTGGCCGATTCCGGTCCGGTGAAGATGTCCATGTACCAGCGGAAGCTGAACCCGCCCCAGCGGGTAATCGAGAGCGAGTCGTTGAAGCTGTAAACCATCACCACGAGGAGCGGCGCGTAGAGCACCACCAGGCAGAGGATGGTGATCGGCAGGAAGCCGGGGTAGCGCCTGATGTTGATCCGGTGCCGCATCTCAGGCGGCTCGCGCACTGCGGAGCGCCTGCCGGCGCGCATAGATGAAGAGCGCGATCAGCACGAGGCTGAGCAGGATCATCGATGCGGCCGCGCCGAAGGGCCAGTTGCCGGCGTTGCCCTTGAACTGCTCCTCGATCAGCGAGCCGATCAGGAAGTTCTTGGCGCCGCCCAGCAGGTCCGGCGCGAGGAAGGCGCCGAGGCTCGGCACGAAGACCAGGATGCAGCCGGCCACGATGCCGGGCCGCACAATGGGCAAGATGACCTTGTACAGGATGGTCCAGCGGTTGGCGTAGAGGTCGGCCGCGGCCTCAGACAGCGCGAAATCGTAGCGCTCCACCGAGGCATAGATCGGCAGCACCATGAAGGGCAGGTACGAGTAGAAGAGACCCAATTGCACGGCGAAGTCGGTGTTGATGAGCGCGATGGGCTCGCTGATGACGCCGAGACCCATCAGGGCCTCGTTGAGCGGCCCGTTGTCGCGGATCAGGAACTTCATCGAGACCGTGCGGATCAGCAGGTTCACCCAGTAGGGGATCGTCACCAGGAAGAGCCACATGGAGCGCGTCGCGGGCGAGCGCGTGGCGATGAAGTAGGCGGTCGGGAAGCCGATGACGAGGCAGAGCACGGTGGCGACGGCGGCCTGGATGATCGAGCGGACGAAGATGACGATGTAGGTCCACTCGATCTGCGGCGGATCGTCGCCGAAGAGGCCGCGGTCGAAGATGAACTGGTCGTAGGCCGCCAGCGAGAAGTCCCAGATCACGCCGCCCCGGAACTCCTTCGTGAGGAAGGAGTAGACCAGCATCATCAGCACCGGCGCCACGAGGAAGAAGCCGATGATGACCCATGTCGGGATCAGCAACGGGGTGCGCACCGGCGCGAAGGTGCGGGAGACGGCGCGCGTGCTGGCGAGCTCCCCGGCCATCAGTCCACCAGGAGCCGGGCGCCGCCGGGGGCGATGGCGAGGCCCGCGCGATCGCCGACGTGGAAGGGTGCCGCGCCGGCGCCGGCATTCTGCAAGCGGACCAGGACGTCCGGCCCGCCGTCGAGGCGCACGCTGTACTGGACGTCCGTGCCAAGATAGACGGCCTGGTCGACGGTGCCGGCAAGACCCGTGCCGGCCTCCGCCTCGGGCACGAGCGACAGGCGCTCCGGGCGGATCAGCACGTGGGCGGCGGCGCCCTCCGCCGGCGGTTGGCCTGCGGCCTGGCAGGGGAAGACCGCGCCGTTGCCGAGCCGGCAGGTCCACGCGCCGTCCGGCCCGCGGTTCACGGTCACGTCGAGCACGTTGGTCTCGCCGATGAAGTTGGCGACGAAGCGATCGACCGGCGCCTCGTAGATCTCGTGGGGCGTGCCCACCTGCCGGATCTCGCCCGCCGACATCACGGCGATGCGGTCCGACATGGTCAGCGCCTCCTCCTGGTCGTGGGTGACGAAGACGAAGGTGATGCCGGTCTCCTCCTGGATCTGCTTGAGCTCGATCCGCATGGCCTGGCGGAGCTTGAGATCGAGCGCTGAGAGCGGCTCGTCGAGCAGAAGCACCTTCGGCCGGGGCGCCATGGCGCGGGCGAGCGCAACGCGCTGCTGTTGCCCGCCGGAGAGCTGCGCCGGCCTGCGCGCCGCAAGGTCGCCCAGCTTCACCAGGTCGAGGATGCGGCCGGTCCGGTCCTCGATTTCGGCCTTGCTCCAGCCCAACCTTCGCATGCCGAAGGCCACGTTCTCCGCCACCGTCATGTGCGGGAAGAGCGCGTAGTGCTGAAAGACGGTGTTGATCGGGCGCCGGTTGGGGGGCAGGTCGCCGAGATCCTCGCCATAGAGGAGGATTTCGCCTTCCGTTATGTCCTCGAAGCCCGCGATCAGGCGGAGCAGCGTGGTCTTGCCGCAGCCCGACGGCCCGAGCAGCGTGAAGAACTCGTTGTCGCGGATGGTGAGCGATGCGCCGGCGAGCGCCGTCACCGAGCCGAACCGCTTGACGGCGTTGCGCACGTCGATTGCGATCGTCCCCTCGGTCAAGACGCCTCTCCCGGCCAGCGGCGGATTGCGAACGCGGCTTCGCCTAGACGACCGGAATCTTTGGACCAGTCAAGGTCCTGATCGCATAGTCGGGCTCATCGACCCGCGAGAACCCGACCCTCTCCAGCCAGTCGTCCGTCGAAAGCGCGAGGATATCCGTATCTTCCGCGATGTTCCTGAACGCGCCGGAGGGCAGCGTCACGTAGGGCGCGCAGGCGAGCGCGCAACCCACATGGTTCTTCGGGATGTGCGACGCCTTCCAACCGATGTAGATCTTCTTGTAACGCGCGCCCTGGTTCTCGCCGCACAGGTAGGCGGCATAGGCGATCCTGTTGAGCCTCGCGTCGAGCCGGTCCCGGACGGCGTCCTCCTCGTCCGCCGAATGAGACATGATGCCGGTGTCTTCCATGAAGAGGCACGCATGGTTGTCGCGGTCATCCGCGATGGCGAAGCCGAGCGCGCACCAGATCCACATGTTGCCGTCGGAGACCGCGCTCGTGCGGTATTTTTCCGCGCAGACGACCATCGCGCCCTCCTGCGGCGGGAAGTGCCGGCTGTCGGCGACGCCGAAGAGCTGCCGCGTGGCGTCGCGCAGGGGGATGAGGGAGTAGATGGGAATATTCTCGATCCGCCCGACGGGATGGGTCTTGCCGATGCGGGAATCGATCGCGAGGTCGTAGCCCCATATGGCGCCGTTGACGCCGCTGAAGGAGGACGCCTGCAGCATGTTGACCTGGCCGATGTACGAATCGTTACACTCGGCGCGGTCGTAGGAGACGATCTGGGCCATGCCCTGGTCCAGGTCTTCCTCGAACGGAAAGCCGGGGAACTGCTCCAGGTTGACGCTGCCCGTGGATAGCAGAATGGTCGAGACGTAGGCCCCCGGCTGCCCCGTGGCGGTGGGCTCCAGGTAGCCCCCGCAGGTGCGCGCCGTCGCGTTGCGGCAGTTGCGGACGATCTCCGCCAGGCGTGCATCAGCCATTGCGTGCTCCCATCAGCCCGTGAATCCGAGCCGTCTGCCGAGGTCGGCGGCCGCCTCCGACAGCTTCTCCCTGATCCGCGTGCGCGCCACGGGGCGGAAGCGGTCGGCGAGGCCGGTGATGCCGACGGAATAGAGGACGTAGCCGCCGTTCACGCGGATCGGGTGGCCGTAGCTGAGCACGCCGGCGTCGAGCTCGTTGTCGCAGACCGCCATGCCGTCGGCGCGGATCCGCCCCAGCTCGTCGCGGATGTCCGCGTCCTCGACCCTGGTCCTCTCGGTGTAGCGCTCGCGCGGCCGCGCGAGATAGCGGGCGACGAACTCCTCGTCCTGAAACGCGAGGATCGCCTTGCCCGAGGCGGCCGCGTGCAGCGGCAGCTGCCGGCCCGGCTGCACGAAGGCGCGGTCGGAGCCCGAAGGCTGCTCCATCAGCACGGACTCGGCGAAGTCGCCGTTGAGCCGGGCCAGATGGGCGGTCTCGCCGAACGCCGCCACGAGTTCGTCGAGAACCGGCTTGGCGAGCCCCGCATAGCCCGCGCGGTCCATGCTCGCATGCAGGAGGGACTGCAGCCGGGGCCCGGTCACGTAGCTCTTGGTCCCGGGCGCGCTCCGCAGCAAGTCGAGGTCCACGAGCCCCCGGATCAGGCGATGCGCCGTGCCCGGTTGCAGCCCCAGCTCCCGCGCGATGTCCGTGAGCGTGAGCCCGGTGCGCGCGGCGGCCACCGTCTCGAGCACGCGGACGTAGCGCCCGAGCGGCTTGTCCTTGCTATCGGCCATCGCTCAAGGCGCTCCCGCCGTCATTGGGAGGTATCGCGCCGCTGCAATGCCCGGACCACGCGCTCCGGCGTGATCGGCATCTCGAAGACGCGCACGCCGATGGCATCGGCGACGGCGTTGGCGATGGCGGGGGCCACGGCGGTCATGGCCGGCTCGCCGATGCCCTTGGCGCCGAAGGGCCCGACCCCGCTGCGGGATTCGAGGACGATGCACTCGACCTTCGGCATGTCCATCGCCGTCGGCATCAGATACTCGCTGAACGACGGCGTGACCAGGCGGCCCTCCTCGTAGAGCATCTCCTCGCTCAGCGCGTAGCCTTGCCCGTTCTGGGCCCCGCCCTGGATCTGGCCCTCGACGGCGGACGGGTTGATGCACTGGCCGACGTCGTGGGCGGCGACGCTCTTCAGCACCTCGACCTCGCCGGTCTCCACGTCCACCGAGACCTCGACCGCGTGGGCGCCGTAGGCGTAGTCCGGATGGGCCTGGCCCTGGCCGGTCTCGGGATCGAGAAAGTCGCCGAAGGGCGCGCGGAACATCGCAAGCTCCGAGCGGTGGATGCCCTCGGCCGCGCAGATGCGCACCAGATCGACCAGCGGCATGGTCTTCTCCGGCTGGTCGATGACGAAGACCTCGTTGAAGGCCATGTCGATCTCGTCCGGGGTTGTGCCGAACTCCTGCGCCGCGCGTTCGACGAGGCGGGCGCGCAGGCCCTCGGCCGCCTGCTTGGCGGCGTTGCCGGTCATGTAGAGCGCGCGCGTCGCCGTGGTCGTGCCGGCGAGCGGGGTGACGGCGGAATCGCTGTTGTAGATGACCACGTTGTCGAGGGTGACGCCGAGGACCTCCACCGCGATCTGGCCCAGCGCCGAAACCTGGCCTGCGCCGATGTCGGTGACGCCGGAGCGCACCACCACGGTGCCGTCCATCTCGACGCCGACCCAGGCCTCCGAGGTGTCGTGCAGGAAGGTGAGGCGACCGTAGCTCTGCTGATAGCAGGCGAGGCCGCGGCCGGTGCGGATCGGGCCTTGCGCCGGTGTGGGCGCGCCCAGCGCGGCCCAGGCCTGGTCCGCGCACTGCTCGGTCCAGATGGCACTCGGGGGCACGAAGCCGGTGGACATGGGCTCGCCGGTTTTGAGGAAGTTCCGCCGGCGCACCTCCATCCGGTCCAGGCCGAGCGCCTTGGCGATCTCGTCCATCTGCTGCTCGTAGGCCGCGCAGGCCTGCAGCGCGCCGAAGCCGCGGAAGGCGCTCGTGTACATGTTGTTGGTGGCCACGGCCTGGGCGAAGACGTTGAGGTTTTCGACCCGGTAGGGGCCGGGAGCCGCGACCAGCGCGTAGAGGATGACGTAGGGGCTGAGGAAGACGTAGGCGCCGGCGTCGGCGATCATCTTCACGTCGAGCGCGATGATCTTGCCGTCCCTCATGACCCCTGTGCGGTAAGTGAGAATGAAGGGGTGGCGCTTGCCGTGGCCGACGAAGGAATCCTCGCGCGAGTACTCGAGCCGCACCGGCCTGCCGGTGTGCTTCGCGAGCAGCGCGAGGTAGACCTCGACGGTCATGTCCTCCTTGCCGCCGAAGCCGCCGCCCACCAGCGCGCCCCGCACGCGGACCTTGTTGTGGGGCACGCCGATGGCGTCGGCGATGGGTCGGAAGTGCTCGATCACCTGGGTGGAGACGCGGATGTTGACCACATCGTTCTCGTCCACCCAGGCGAGGCCCACCTCCGGCTCGAGGAAGGCGTGCTCCTGAAACGGGGTCTTGTAGGTGTGCTCGACGATCAGGTCGGCCACGCCGAAGCTGGCTTCGGCGTTGCCCTTTTTGATCGTGCGCTCGGCGACGATGTTGTCCGAGCCGTAGACCAGCGGCGCGCCGGGCTTCAGCGCCTCCAGCGGGTCGTAGACGCCGGGGATCGGCTCCAGCTCGAATTCGATCAGCTCGGCCGCGTGGTCGGCGATGTCGCGGGTCTCGGCGGCGATCAGGGCCAGCGGCTCGCCGAAATAGCGGACCCGGTCCTTCACCAGGACCGGCTGGTCGGTATCCAGCCTCTTGCGGCCGGTCTGGCCGGGGATGTCGGTGGCGGACGTGCGATCCGGCATGTCTGCGGCGGTCAGCACGCAGGCGACGCCCGCAAGCGCGCGCGCCCTGGTGACATCGAGGTGGACAAGGCGAGCGCTCGCGATGTCGGCGCGGAGCACGCGCATGTGAAGCATGTTCGGCATCACATAGTCGCCGGCATAGGGCGTGCGCCCCGTGACCTTGCCCGGCGCGTCGGTGCGCGTGAGCGGCTTGCCGATTTGCCGGTACTGGACGTTGGCCAGCGCGCCCGGATCGGTGTCGGTATAGGTCATTGCTCGCCTCCGTCTGCGCGCATGTCGCCGGCGGCGTCGGCGATGGCCTCGAAGATCTTGGTGTAGCCGGTGCAGCGGCAGAGGTTGCCGCTGAGCCCTAGGCGAATGTCGTCTTCGCTCGGCTGCGGGTTTTCGTCGATGATCGCCTTGGCTGCGATGATGATGCCCGGAATGCAGTAGCCGCACTGGGCGGCGCCGCCCTCCGCAAAGGCCTTCTGCAGGGGATGCGGCGAATCCAGGTCGCCGAGGCCGGAGACGGTGGTTACCTCCTTGCCCGCCGCCATCCAGGCGAGGGTCAGGCAGCTGTCCACGGCCATGCCGTCGAGCAGGACGGCGCAGGCGCCGCAATCGCCCTTCTCGCAGCCGCACTTCACCTCCATGTGGCCGAGCTGGCGCAGCGCCTCCAGCAGGGTGCGATGGGCGGGGAAGCGGCCTTCCTCCTCGCGGCCGTTGATGCACAGCGTGATGGTGCTTGTCTCAGGCATGAGCGTCACTCCCTCGGGCCAAGCGCTCCCACGACCGGGTGACCAGGCGCCGGGTCAGGGCTTCCACCGTGTGGCGGCGATAGCCGGCGGAGGCGCGGATGTCGTCGATGGGGCTGCATGTGTCCGCCGCCGCGTCGGCCGCCTCGTTGATGAGCGCAGGCGTGAGCGTCCGGCCTTCCAGCATCGCTTCTGCCTCCTTCACGCGGCGCACGAAGGGCGCGACGGAGGCAAGCGCGATGCGCGCCCTGGTGCAGGTGCCGTCCGCCACCGAGAGCGCGACCGCCACGCCGGTGACGGTGATGGCGTCGCCCTTTCGGCGCGCCAGCTTGTAGAAGGTATTGGTGGAGTTCTCCGGCAGGCGCGGCCAGGAGATGCGGGTGATCAGCTCGTCCGGCCGGCGCGCGTCCTCCTTGTAGCCGAGGTAGTAGTCGTCCAGCGCCAGCGTGCGCGTGGAGCTCGCGCTCGCGAGCTCCAGCTCGGCGTCGAGCACGAGCAGCGGCGGCACGAGGTCGGCTGCCGGCGAGCCGCTGGCGATGTTGCCGGCGACCGTGCCCGTGTTGCGCACCATCAGGCCGCCGAAGAGCCGTGCGGCATCGATCAGCGAGGGCGCGTCGCGCGCGATCTCGGGCGAGCGCAGCAGGTCGCTCACCGTGGTGCGGCCGCCGATGGCGATGCGCTCGGGCCCGAACTCCATGCCGAGCAGCTCGTCGACCTCGCCGAGGCCCACCATCCGGTCGGGCCGCTCGCGCTTGGCGCGGATGTCGACAATCAGGTTCGTGCCGCCCGCGATGGGCAGCACGGTCTCGCCCGCCCCGTTCGCAAGCGCCGCCAGAGCACCGTCCAGGTCCGTCGGGATATCCAGTTCGAAGGGCGCGTACATATCGCGATCTCTCCCGTCTCTGCCCGCCCTACACGTCCCAGCCGCCGTCGACCGTGATGGCCTGGCCGGTGATCTGGCGGCTGTCCTCGCTCGCCATGAACAGCACGGCGTCGGCCACGTCCTGGCATGTGGTGACGCGCTTCAGGCACATCTCCTGAACGTACTCGTCGTACACCTCGTCGATGGTCCAGCCGCGCACGCGGGCCTTCTCCTCGCAGAGCTTCTGCATGCGGGGTGTCTCGACGATGCCGGGGCAGACCGCATTGACGTTGACGTTGTACTTGCCGACCTCCAGCGCGACCGTGCGCGTGATCCCGCGCACCGCCCACTTGGACGCGCTGTAGGCCGTGCGCATGGCGTAGCCGCGCAAGCCCGACGTGCCGCCGATGTTGACGATCTTGCCGCTCCGCTGCGCGATCATGGTCGGCACCACGTACTTGATGGGCAGGAAGGTGCCGATCTCGTTGTTCCTGATGACGTAGTCGAAGTCGGCCACGTCGATGTCCTGCACCGGGGTCTCGATGGGGCCGGTAACGCCCGCGATGTTGACCAGGATGTCGATGCGCCCGCCGAAGGCCGCGAGCGCCCGGTCGACCATCGCCTTGACCTGCCCGTCGTCGGTGACGTCGCAGCCAACGACGTGGGCCGCGCGCCCCAGCGCCCGCACCTCGTCCGCGACCGGAGCGAGCGCGTCCGTATCGCGCGCGGTCAGCACCACGTCCGCGCCCTCGCGCGCGAGCGTGGTCGTGATCGCCGCGCCCATGCCCTTCGCCGCGCCGGTGACGATCGCCTTCTTGCCATCCACTCTCACTGCATCGTTCCCTTGCTTGTTTGGCTCGTCGTCTCGGGATCTCCGTAACCGCCGCCGCCGCAGCTCTCGACGATCACCACGTCGTCCCTGCCGAGGCGCAGGTTCGCCTTGCCCGGCATGTCCTCCCGCCGGCCGTCCGCATGCGCGATGGTGACCCGGAAGGGCGCGCCGTCGCCGCCGCCCTGCAGGCCGTAGGGCGGCACCACGCGGCGCTCGAACATCGAGGTCACCGACATGTCGTCGGTGAGCATGCGATACGCGCGGTGCAGGCCCGCGCCGCCCCGCTGCCGGCCGTCGCCGCCGGAGTCGGCGCGCAGGCGCTGGCACTCGATGCGGATGGGGAATTCGGCCTCCACCACCTCGGCCGGAGTGTTCATCACGTTGGACATGTGGACGCGCACGACCGGCGCGCCGTCGCGGTCGCACCGTGCGCCCTCGCCGCCGCCGTGGACCTCGTAGAGCGTGGTCCAGGCGCCGTCCGCGCGCCTGCCGCCGAAGAGCACGAGGCCCGACGTGGTCGGCCCGCCGGCGGAAATCCGCTCCGGCCCCACGGCTTCGAAAGCGCGGAACACGGCGTCGGCGATGCGCTGCGAGGTCTCGTGGTTGCCGCCCACCACGGGGCTTTCGGGGGAGGGATCGAGCAGGGAGCCGGGCCGCGTCACGATCTCCAGCGGCCGGTAGCAGCCGCCGCTCGGCTGGATGTCGGGCCCGAACAGGGTCTTGACCACGTAGAAGACGGAGGCCGCGGCGATGAAGGGGGTGGTGTTCACGGGGCCCCGCGCGGCGTCCTCGGTCCCGGAGAAATCGAAGCGCGCGCCGTCGCCCTCGATCGTCACCCGCACGCGGACAGCGACCGGCCCGCCGCCGCCGGCATCGTCGTCGAGCCAGTCCTCGCCCTCGTAGGTGCCGTCGGGAACCGCCGCGAGCGCCGCCCGCATCTGCTCCTCGGCCCGGTCGTGGATCGCGGCGATGGCCGCCAGCACCACCTCGGCCCCGTGCTCGGCGCAGATGTGGTGCACACGCTCCTCGGCGGCCCGGCTTGCGGCCACCTGCGCCAGGATGTCGCCCTCGCGCTCGTCCGCGCCCCGCACGTTGGCGCAGACCATGTCGAGCTTCTCGCGGTCGGGGCCTGAAGCGGTGAAGAGGCGGAAGGGCGGGATGCGAAGCCCCTCCTGCCAGGCGTCGGTGGCGCCGGCGACGTAGCTGCCGGGCACGGCGCCGCCGATATCCGCCCAGTGGGCGAGGCTGGCGGCGAAGGCGACGATGGCGCCGTCCACGAAGATCGGCCGGATCGCCTTCACGTCCGGCAGGTGGTTGCCGCCCACCTCCGGCAGGTTCAGGAACCAGACGTCGCCCGGCTCCAGCCTGGCGCGGGGCACGCGCTTCAGGAACTCGCGGACGGTGAAGCTCATCACCCCCATGTGCATGGGAATGTCGCGGCCCTGAGCGATGAGGTGCCCGTCCGCATCGGTGAGCGCGGACGAGAGATCGCCGGCCTCGCGCAGGAGCGGCGAGCGGGCCGAGCGCATGACCACGAGCGACATCTCTTCCGCCGTCGCCGTCAGCGCATGGCGGATGACCTCCAGAGTGATCGGGTCGACGGCGCCGGTCATGGCGCAGCCCCGGTGGCGATGTGGAGATGGCCCGCGTCGTCGGCGGTGAGCGTGGCACCGGGGGGCACCACCACGGTCGACCACGCGTCGTCGACGATGACCGGCCCCTCCAGCGGCCAGTCGGCACCCAGGGCAGCGCGGTCGTAGCGCGGCGTCGGCAGCAGCGCGCCCGTATCGAACGTGGCCGGGAGCGTCCTGGCAGGCGCCGGCGGCTCGTTGGCCTTGGGCGCCGGAGCACGAGCCTCGCCGTTGCGGGGCGCGGACACGCGCACGCGGATCGAGACCAGCTCCCACGGCTCCTCCGTGGCGAAGCCGTAGAGCGTCCGGTGGCGCTCCATGAAATCCCGGCCCAGGCGCGCCGGATCGTCGAAGGCGGGGGTCGCGATCTCGATGGCGTAGCTCTGGCCCCGGTAGCGGAGCGAGGCGACCTCTTCGACCGACAGAGTGCCGTTGCCGTGACCGGCCGCCCGCAGCGGCGCGGAGAGGGTCGAATGCAGCTCCCGCCGCGCCTGGTCCACGCGCGCACCATCCCACGCGTCCGACGCCACGCGGAGCGTGCGCTGCTGCGCGTAGCTCATCTCCGCGCCCACGCAACCCAGCGCCGAGAACATGCTCGAGTGGGCGGGGACGACCACGTGCGCGATGGAGAAGGCACGTGCCAGCGCCACCGCGTGCATGGGGCCCGCGCCGCCGAAGGCGAGCAGGGTGCACGCGCGCCCGTCCACGCCGCGCTCCACGGTGACGCGGCGGAGCGCGCGCAGCATTGCCGCGTTGGCCACCCGGACGACGCCGAGCGCCGCAGCCTCCGGCGTCATGTGCATGGCCGCGCCGAGCGGCGCGATCGCGTCGCAGGCCGCGCCGGCATCGAGGCGCACGTTTCCGCCGAGGACGCGCCCCGTCTCCATGTAGCCCAGCACCAGGTTGGCGTCGGTCACGGTCGGCCGCTCGCCGCCCTTGCCGTAGCAGGCGGGGCCCGGCACCGCGCCGGCGCTCTCCGGCCCCACCATGAGCGAGCCGTGATCCAGCCGGGCGATGGAGCCGCCGCCGGCGCCGATGGATTCCACCGCGACCATGGGCTGGCGCAGCGGCCGGCCGCCGAGGGAGCGGTCGGCGGAAATCTGCGCCTCGCCGTCCGCGATCAGGCAGACATCGGTGGTGGTGCCGCCCATGTCGAAGCTGATGGCGCGGTCGATCCCGAGCGCGCGGGCCATGCGGCCTGCGGCGGCGACGCCGGCGGCGGGACCGGAGGCGGCGAGGCCCAAGGGCAGGTCGCGGAGCGCCTCGGGCGAGGCCATGCCGCCGGCGGAATGGAAGAGGTGCAGGCGGGAGCCGGCCGGCTTCGCGCTCTCGAGGTCGTCCATGTACGCCGCCGCGAGCGGCATGACGCCGGCGCTTAGCGCCGTGGTCGCCGTCCGCTCGTACTCCCGCGCCTCGGGATTGACCCGGTGCGAGAGTGCGACGAACCGGAAGCGCTCGCCGAGCCGTGCGCCCAGCGCCTCCTCGTGGGCGGGGTTGGCGTAGGCGTGGAGCAGCGAGACGGCGACCGCCTCCGCGCCGCTCTCCTCGATGCGCTGGATGGCGTCTTCCACCGAGGCCGGGTCGAGCGCGACCATGACCCGGCCGTCGTGGTCGAGCCGCTCGGTCACCTCGAAGCGGCGCTCGGCAGGGACCTGGGGTGCCAGCTTTGGCGGCAGATCGAGCCGGTAGAGGTGGCGGCGGTTCTGGCGCCCGATGGCGAGCGTGTCCGAGAAGCCGCGTGTGGCGATCAGGGCGACCTTCGCATGGTCGTCCTGGATGATGGCGTTGGTGACGATGGTGGTGCCGTGGATCAGGTCGTCCACGTCGGCCCACGCGAGATCGACCGCGCCGAGCGCGGACAGCAGGCCGGCGATGCGGTCGTCGGTGCGGGAGGGAACCTTCGCGGCTCTCACCTCGCTCCGCGCCCGGTGGACGGCGATCACGTCGGTGAACGTGCCGCCGACGTCGATACCGACTTGCCATCCCTTCGGCATGTCGCTGCCTCCGGATGCCGGGCCATGAGGCTGCCCCTATCCGTGTCGCAGGCGCGGCCTCAATTCGCGATTATCGAAAATACTTTCGATAACTCGATAACAATGCGTCCGCGCAGCGGCGCGTGTCAACGTCAAATCGGGCCGCTCGGGGAGCGTTTGCGTCTTGCGTGGAAACGCCCTGAGTATTTCTCGCTCACGGCAGCCGGCCGTCCTGCGATTCCGCGCGCCTGCCGGCGCGACAGCATTCCGTCTTGTTCCGCTGGCGGCGGCAAAAATACACTGTGCGGCAGCGGTCGCGGCTCCCGCATGGCGAGGGATGAGGATGACCTGGCTCGACGACAGCGCGTGGCGCTACTTCTGGCACCCGGTCTGCACCGTGCCGGAACTCGAGGCGGCGGCTGCGGAGAGCCAGCCGCTCGCGGTCACGCTGCTGGGCGAGTCGATCGCCGTCGCCCGGATCGCCGGCACCGTCTCCGCTTTCCCGGACCGCTGCATCCATCGCTCGACCCGCCTCACGGTGGGCTGCGTGGAGGCGGGCGGGCTGCGCTGCGCCTATCACGGCTGGCTCTACGATGCGGACGGCGCATGCGTGGAAATACCCGCCATGCCGGACTTCACGATCCCGCCGAGCTTCCGGCTACGCAGGATCGAAGCCGAGATCGCCTACGACCTCGTCTGGCTGCGCCTCGAGGCGGACGCCGGGACGCAGATTCCCGGATGCCCGGCCTGGAGCGACGACGCATTCCGCTGCGTCCAGGGCGAGCCCTACACCTGGCCGACATCGGCCGGGCGCCGGCTGGAGAATTTCGTCGACTTGGCGCACTTCCCATTCGTCCACGACGGCTCGCTCGGCGACCGCCGGCACACGACCGTGCCGATCGCGGACATCGCGCGCGTCGGCGGCGAGCTCCGCTTTCGCTTCGAGCCGGAGCCGGATATGCGCCTTCCCGACGTGGCCCTGATGGCGCCGACCGACTACCGCCTCTGGATGCCGTTCACGGTCAACCTGGAATTCTCCTTCCCGGACGGCGAGCGCGGCCAGCTCTGGATGGCGGCGTCGCCGGTCGAGTCCGGGACCTGCCGCAGCTTCTGGTTCACGAGCCGCACCGCCGAAAGGGACGGCGACGACCGCCCGCACCTCGATTTCCAGGATCTCGTGCTGGGTGAGGATCTCCCGGTGATCGAGGCGCAGGACCCGCCGGAGATTCCGGGTCCGGGCGGCGAAAAATCCGTGCCGACCGATGCGGTCTCGCTGGCCTATCGCCGCTGGCTGCGCGAGCTCTCCGCGGCCGCCGGGAAGGGGGCTGCGGACGTGGCCCGAAGCCTCTCCTGCGAATAGCGGCTTCGGGGCGGCGGGTGCCTCTTCCTGTCGCGCCCGCGACCTTTCAGGCCCGCGCGACCCGCACCATGGTGCGGTGGAAGGCGAGGGCGGGGCGGGGCAGTCTCGGCGGATGCGATGTGGAGGCCACGAGCTTGGGACAGCACCGGGGGCGAGGCGCCCCGGAGGGCCGGCTGATGGCCCGGCGCGCCATGCCTGGGCGCCGCGCTTGCCGTTCGAGCGCCTGCCGGCGACCTTGGGCGGTCGAGCGCCTGCCGGCGACCTTGGGCGATCGAGCGCCTGCCGGCGCTACGCCATCTCGCTTTGTCTCACTTTGTCTCGCCTTGTCTCGCCTTGTCTCGGTATATCTCGGCTTTTCGGGCAAAAAACACGGACAGGAAAGCGAGATACGCCGCCGCTTCGCGCCGGTGGGGGGGCATGACGGCGGCGTGGCCGGGCAATCCGGTCGCGGCGGCAGTCCGTGCGGGAGCGTTCGTTCCGCTGCGTCAGCCACCAGGCCATGCCACCAAGCCACGCCCAGGTCGACTTCGGCGAGGCGGTAGTGGAGACGGTCGGCGATCAGCTCTTGAGAGCGACCACCGCTTCGATCTCGACTGGTATCTGGTTCGGCAGCGAGCCCATGCCGACCGCCGAGCGCGCGCATCGGCCCCGCTCCCCGAAAATCTCGATCATCAGGTTCGAGAACCCGTCGATGACCTTGGGATGATGCCGAAAGTCCGGCTCCGCGTTCACCATGCCGAGAACCTTGACGAAGCGCTCCACCCGGTCGAGGTCGCCGATCGCCGACTCAAGGCTCGACAGCAGGTTCAGCCCGACCTGGCGCGCCGCCTCGACCGCCTCGTCGACGCTCACCTCGGTCGGGACCTTGCCGCGCGGATAGCTGCCGTCCTCACGGCGCGGCCCGTGTCCCGCGACGAACACGAGGTTGCCGGCGACGACCGCGCCGACGTAGGCGCCCAGGGGCGGAAGCGGCGGCGGCAAGGTGATGCCGAGCGTCGCCAGCCGTGTGTCGATGGTCATGTCGCCTCCTTCTGTTGACCAGCTGCTCTCGCCTCACCCTTGTCCGGCCGTTCCCGGACGCGCGCCGGGCCTGGCGGTCAAGTCTGGCAATCTTCCGCGGGCGCGTTGAGTGAGGGCACGGCGAGGGAAGGGCGGACCCTCGGCGCCGGGTCAGTCGTCCTCGTCTGCGGGCGGATTGGACAAGCGGTCCAGCACGTCCGAGAGGCGGCCGGGATCGGCGCCCGGCATGCCGATCTCCTTGAGCAGCGCATCCACGATCGGCGCCTGCGCCCGGTATCGCAGCGCGCTGTCGGTGAGCTGCTCGGCGTAGTTGCCCGGCCCGCCGCCCTCGCCCCGGCTGCCGCCGGAGCCGGCACCCAGGCCATCCACGTGCACGATCTTGATCCCCTCGATGTTCTCGAGCGGCTTGACGGTCTCGCCGATGATCTCCTGCAGCCGTTCGATGATCGCCATCTTGACCTTGAGCTCGATCAGCTCTGGCGTGAGCGCGGTATCGGCTTCGTGCATGGCGCGTTGGGCCTTGGCCTCCACTGTGCTGCGTACGTCCGCGGCCTCGGCGCGCTGCTTCTCGGCCTCCGTCTCGGCCAGCGCGAGCAGGCGCACGCGGTTCGCCTCGCTCTCGGTCTGGATCTGGCTGGTCTCGGCCTGTTCGATGGCCGCCTGGCGCCGCGCCTCGGCGGAGACGACGACATCCACCGCGCTGCGTTCCGCCTCCTGGCGGGCGGCAACCAGCTCGATCGCCTTCTGACGCTCGGCGCGCTCCACCTCGCGCACCGTGGTGACCGTCTCGCTCGCGCGAACTGCCTCCGAGCGGGCCTTCTCGGCCTCGGCCTGGGCGCGCGACTGGTCCTTCGAGCGCTCGGCCACCGAAATGTCTCGCTCGAACCGGGCAAGCTCGATCGTGGCGTCGCGGGCGATCTCGTGCTCGCGCACCTTCTGCTCGGAATCCAGACGCGCCTCGCTGACGATGCGCTCGGAGGTGAGCTGCGTCAGTTCGATCTGCTCGCGCGCATTGACCCGGGACTCATCCACGTGGCGGTCACGCTCCGCCTCGCCGGCTGCGATCTCCGACTTCTGCTGCGCGCGCCGGAGCGCGATCTCCTTCTGCTGCTGCAGGCGCGCATGCTCCTCCTGTTTCGCGATCTCGAGCTTGAGGCGCTCCGCTTCCAGGTTCTTCTCCTGAATCGCGACCTCGGCGTCCTGCTCGATCTCGTTGCGCGCCCGGCGCCGTGTTTCGATCTCCGCGGTGAGCTTGGTCAGGCCCTCGGCGTCGAAGGCGTTGTTGGGATTGAAGTGCTCGCGGCTTGCCTGGTCGAGGCCCGTGAGCGAGATCGATTCCAGCTCCAGGCCGTTGTGCTCGATCTCCCCGGCCAGCGCCTCGCGGACCGTCCGGACGAAGTCGATGCGCTGCTCATGCAGCTGCTGCATGTCCCGCTCGGCCGCGACCGCGCGGAGCGCGTCGACGAACTTGCCTTCCAGCAGCGGCCGCAGCTGCTCCGCTTCGAGGGTCCTCGAGCCCAGGGTTTGCGCGGCGGCGGCGATCGCTTCGGCGTCGGGACGGACGCGGACGAAGAACTCTGCCGTGACGTTCACCCGCATGCGATCGCGGGTGATGAGCGCGTGCTCGTTCCCGCGCGCGAGGTCGAGCAGCACGGTCTTCATGTTTACGGGGGTGGTGTTGTGCAGGACCGGCAGAACGAAGGCGCCGCTGTTCATGACGACCTTCTCGCCGCCGAGCCCGGTGCGCACGAACGACATCTCCTTCGATGCACGCTCGTAGAGCCACCAGAACAGGAGCCACGCGATCCCGATGACGGCAAGGATCACGACGATGATCAGGACTATGCCGCCCGCGCCCATTGTCTTGATCTCCCTTGTCGCGGTTGTGGCCGCTTGGCCGGCGGCCGCCCGCTATTGCCGAAACTATTACGGAACTTGTCCCGGCATGCCACCCTCAATACCCTGCCGGACTGCACGACGGCGCGCGGGTTTCGCGAATGGCCGCCCGAACGAGCCGCAAAGGCAGGCATGGCGACACGAGCGCGAGAGATCGCTCCTGAAGTTCGAGAGCTGAGCAACTACGTCGGTGGCCGGTTCGAGGCGACCGGCTCCCTCTTCGATGACGTAACGCCGGTGAACGGCACGTGCGTCGCGCGGGTCCATGAGGCCGACGAGGCACTCATCGACGCTGCGGTAAAGGCCGCGCGCGGCGCCTTCGAGGGTGCTTGGCGGCCGCTGCCTATGGCCGAGCGCTGCACCCTCCTTCACAAGGTCGCCGACGGCATCGAGGCGCGCTTCGACGAATTCCTCGCGGCGGAGGTGGCCGATACCGGCAAGCCGGCGCAGGTCGCGCGTCAGATCGACATTCCGCGCGGCGCGGCCAACTTCCGCCTGTTCGCCGATCTGATCAAGACGGCGGGAACCGATTGCTTCGAGATGGACACGCCCGATGGCCGCGGAGCGCTCAACTACTCGGTGCGCGAGCCCCATGGCGTGGTGGGCGTCATCGCGCCCTGGAACCTGCCGCTGCTCCTGCTCACCTGGAAGGTCGCGCCGGCGCTCGCGAGCGGGAACACGGTGATCGCCAAGCCTTCCGAGGAGACACCGGCGACGGCGACCCTGCTCGCCGAGGTGATGGACGCGGCCGGCGTGCCGCCCGGCGTGTTCAACGTGGTCCACGGCTTCGGTCCCAATTCGGCCGGCGAATGGCTCTCTCGTCACCCCGGCATCGACGCGCTCACCTTCACGGGCGAGAGCAGGACCGGCACCGCCATCATGAAGGCCGCCGCCGAGACCGTGAAGCCGCTCTCCTTCGAGCTTGGCGGCAAGAATGCAGCCGTCATCTTCGCCGATGCGGATTTCCAGGCGGCGCTCGAGGGCACGACACGATCGGTGTTCGCCAATTGCGGGCAGGTGTGCCTCTGCTCGGAGCGGGTCTACGTCGAGCGGCCTATCTTCGAGCGCTTCGTGGAAGCCCTGAAGGCGCAGGCCGAGGCGCTGGTCCCGGCCGATCCCTGGGCCGACGACTGCACGCTGGGGCCGCTCATCTCGGCCGAGCATCGCACCAAGGTCCTCGGCTACTACGATCTCGCGAGAGACGAGGGCGCGGAGGTGGTGACCGGCGGGAGCGTGCCCGGCTTCGGCGACGCGCGAGATGCCGGCTGCTACGTGGAGCCGACGATCTGGGCCGGCCTCGACGACACCGCGCGCTCGGCGCGGGAAGAGATCTTCGGGCCGGTCTGCCACATCGCGCCGTTCGACAGCGAGGACGAGGCGGTCGCGCGCGCCAACGACAGCGACTACGGCCTGGCGACGGCCATCTGGACCCGCGACCTGTCGCGCGCGCACCGCGTGGCGAGGCGCATCCAGGCGGGGATTTGCTGGATCAACTGCTGGTTTCTCCGCGATCTCCGAACGCCCTTCGGCGGCGTCAAGCTCTCCGGAATCCGTCGCGAGGGCGGGCTGCACTCGCTCGACTTCTACGCCGAGCAGAAGAACATCTGTGTCAAGCTCTAAGCCTGTCGCAGTTACGGCGACGACTCTTCCGCAGCCGCGTTTTCGCTACAGCCCGTGCGTCAACGCCGGGCCCCACTATCGCTTCGCCGGCATGATCGCGCTCGATCCCGAAACGGGCGCCCTGGAAGCGGGCGGGCCGGGCGCCGAGACCGCGAAGATTCTGGACAACCTCCTTGCCGCAATGCCGGAAATCGGTCTCGGGCTGGAGGACATGGTGTCGGCGACCATCTACACCACGGCGTTCGAGCGGTTTCCGGCAATCAACGAGGCCTGGGAGGCCGTGTTCGCCGAGGGCGTGCGCCCACCGGCGCGAACCGCGGTCGGCGTCCAGGCGCTGCCGCTCGGCGCCACGGTCGAGATCGCATTCGAGTTCTACAGGGCTGCGGTCTGAGAGCGCTATGGCCTGCGGCGCGCGTGATGGCGTATTCTCGATCGACCCTGCGGGGTGCCAACTCTCACGGCGGAGCGGAAGAGGCGATCGTGGCAAAGGGTGAAATCCTCGCTGGCTACCTCGCTCCCCATCCGCCGCATCTGGTCTACGGCGAGAACCCGCCGCAGAACGAGCCCAAGTCGGAGGGCGGCTGGGAGCCTCTCAGGTGGGCCTACGAGCACGCGCGGGAGAGTCTCGAGCGGCTGAACCCGGACGTGCTACTGGTGCATTCGCCGCACTGGATCACCCAGCTCGGCCATCACTTCCTCGGCGTGGACAAGCTCTCCGGAAAATCGGTCGATCCGATCTTTCCGAACCTGTTCCGCTATACCTTCAGTCTCGACGTCGACGTGGAATTGGCCGAGGCGTGCTGCGAGAAGGCCCACGCCAGGGGTCTCGTCGCGAAGATGATGCGCAACCCCAAGTTCCGGGTGGACTACGGCACCATCACGACGCTCCACATGATCCGGCCCCAGTGGGACATCCCGGTGGTGGGAATCTCCGCCAACAACTCGCCCTATTACCTCACGACCGAGGAGGGGCTGGATGAAATGGACCTGCTGGGCAAGGCGACGCGCGAGGCGATCGAGGAGACCGGCCGCCGCGCCGTGCTTCTGGCCTCGAACACGCTGAGCCACCTGCATTTTCAGGAAGAGCCGCCGCTGCCCGAGGACATGTCGCGCGAGCATCCGTTCAGCCACGAGGGCTACCGCTGGGACATGCGGATCATCGAGCTGCTGCGCCAGGGGCGAACCGACGAGGTGTTCGAGGTCCTGCCGCAGTTCATCGACGAGGCCTTCGCCGAGGTCAAGTCGGGCGCGTTCACGTGGATGTTCGCGGCGATGGGGTACCCCAAGCTGCCCGGCAAGCTGCACGGCTACGGCACCGTGATCGGCACAGGCAACGCGGTGATGGAGTGGAACCTCGCCGAGGCCGGCTTGACCCGTGCCAAGGCCGTCTCGTGACGATGGCGGGCGCGAGATCGGCCGCACGATCATGACCCTGGCTGCCGCGTTCCTGGTTCCGGGCTCTCCGCTTCCCTACCTGCGCAAGGACAATCCGCCGTGGCTCGGCCTCGCCGCCGGCTACGAGAAGGCGGCGCGGGCGCTCGCCGCGGCCCGCCCGGATGTGGTGCTGCTCTATTCCACGCAGTGGGTGGCCGTGCTGGACCAGCTCTGGCAGACGCGGCCGCGGCTGCAGGGCGAGCATGTCGACGAGAATTGGTACGAGTTCGGCGAATTGCCGTTCGACCTGCGCATCGATACGGAGCTCACGCAGGCCTGTGTCGAGAATGCCAGTGCGCTCGGGCTGCATTCGAAGGGAGTCGACTTCGACTCCTTTCCGGTCGATACCGGAACGATCGTCGCCAGCAACAACCTCGATCCCGAGGGCGCACGACGGTTCGTGTTGGCCGCCAACAATCTCTACCATGACTTCGAGACGACCCGGCGCGTCGCCACCATCGCCGGCGAGGCCGCGAGCGCGCAGGGCAAGCGCTTCGCCGTGGTCGGCGTGGGAGGGCTATCGGGCACCATATTCCGCGAAGAGATCGACATCGCCGACGATCGGATCGCGAGCGATGAGGACGATCGCTGGAACCGGCGCATGCTGAGCTTGCTGGAGAAGGGCGAGGCGCAGCAGGTCGACCGGGAGTGCGCCGACTACGTGCAGGCGGCGAAGGTCGACATGGGCTTCAAGCACCTTGCGTGGATCCAGGGTGCGACGGGCGGGCGGTACTACGGCGCGCGCATACATGCGTACGGTCCGACCTACGGGGCGGGCGCGGCGGTCGTCGAGTTCAAGGTGTAGTAAACCGTAAACGGACGGGGAGAAGACGATGAGAAAGGTACTCTTGCTTGCGGCGTTCGCGATGGTAGCCGCGACGTCGTTCTGGCAGGCGGCGCCGGCGCAGGCGGCCGACGATTGCGTTGTCACGGTGGGACGGGTCGTGCCGCTCACCGGGCCCCTGCTGGACATGGGCCGCGAGACGCCCTGGCTCGACCACAACAAGGTCGACCCGATCAACGCGGCCGGCGGTCTGCAGGTGGGCGACCAGCAGTGCAAGATCGAGTTCAAGATTTTCGATTCGAAGGGCACGATGGCCGGCTCCGGCGAGGCGGCGACGCGGGCGATCCTGGACGACAAGGTCGACGTGGTCTTCGCGCAGGGCACGCCTGACACGACCAACGCTCCGTCCGATCTGTGCGAGCGCTACGAGGTGCCCTGCATCACCTCGAACACGCCGGTCGAGGCATGGCTGTTCGGCCCCGACGGCAAGCCGAAGACCTACGCCTACACCTATCACTTCTTCTTCGGCGTGCCGGATCTCGTCGCCAATCACGTCGGCATGATCAAGTCGCTGCCGGGCGGCTTCAACGGGAAGATCGGCTACCTCTATCCCAACGATCCCGACGGCGTGGTGTTCGCGAGCCTGTTCGACCCGACCTTCAAGGGCGAGGGCTGGGAGCCGACCGATCCAGGCCGCTTCGAGCAGGGCATTCCCGACTTCTCCGCGATCATCAACAAGTTCAAGCGCGGCCGGGTCGAGGTCGTGACCGGCGTGCTGGCTCCGCCCGATCTGCAGAACTACCTGCAGCAGGCGGCACAGGCAGGCTTCAAGCCGCGCATGTACATCATCGACAAGGCGACCGGCTATCCGGAGGCGATGCGGGCGCTCGGCGAATTCGGCATCGACATCCTGAGCGTGAACTTCTGGTCGCCGGCCTATCCGGGGTCGTCGAAGTACGGCGGCTATTCGGGCCAGGGGCTGGTCGATGCCTACGAGAGCGCCAACCCGGACAAGTACTATTCGCCGCCGCTGGCTTACACGGACGCCTCCTACGACGTCCTGTTCGATGCCCTGCAGCGGGCGGGCACGACCGATCGTGCGGCGCTTCTCGCGGCGTTGGCCGAGACCGACCTCGAGACCGTCGTCGGTCAGGTCAAGTTCAACGAGCAGCACTTTTCGGTTCAGCCGCTCGGGGGGGCGCAATGGCGCGTCGATGAGGAGACCAGCCGCTGGGTCAAGGACAACGTCTACAACGCCGTCTACCCGGACGTGCAGAAAACCGCGGAGATGCGCCTCTACCAGCAATAGCGGAGTGGGGCGGCGGCGGTCCCCGCCGCCGCCCCGTCGCCCGCGTTCTCGTCGCGGGCCCCTGACCGGTCTGGCAGGATGACCGAGATTCTGGCTGTTTCTGAGCTCCGCAAGTCGTTCGGCGCGCTCCGGGTGGCCGACCGCATCTCCTTCGTCGTGCAGAAGGGGGAAATCCTCGGCATCATCGGCCCCAACGGCGCCGGCAAGACGACGCTGTTCGGCCTGCTCGCCGGAAATATCAGGGCCGATTCGGGGCGCATCGAGTTCGACGGCGTCGACGTGACCCACCTGCCGGCGCACGACCGCGCCCGTGCGGGCCTCGCCCGGACCTATCAGATTCCGCGTCCCTTCACGCACATGACGGTGTTCGACAACCTGCTGGTAGCTGCTCGCTTCGGCGGCGCCATGGACGAAACCGAAGCAGAGACCTGGGTGGATCGCGTGATCGGGGCGATGGGATTGCGGGCCGAGCGCAATACCCTTGCGGGCCGGTTGCCGCTGCTGATGCGCAAGCGCCACGAGCTGGCGCGCGCCCTTGCCGCGCGGCCCAAGCTCGTTCTAGTCGACGAAGTCGCGGCCGGGCTCACGGACGCCGAAGTCGAGCAGTTCATCGCGCTCATTCGCGGCATCCGCGATTCGGGCATCACGGTGGTGTGGATCGAGCACGTGATGAAGACCATGCTGACCGCGACCGATCGCCTGATCGCGCTGGATGCCGGGCAGCTCCTGGTCTCCGGCCCGCCGCAGGAGGTGATCAACGCATCGGAAGTTCGCCGTGTCTATCTTGGCGCCTGAAGATGACGGGCCGCTTCTGAGGGTCGCGGGGCTTTCCGCCTACTACGGTGAGCTTCGTGCGCTCACCAACATCGGCTTCGAGATCGAGCGCGGAGAGATTCTCTCGATCATCGGCGCCAACGGCGCCGGCAAGACGACACTCCTGAAGTCCCTGGTGGGCCTGATGAGTCGCGGCCGCCTCTCGCGCATCGAGGGGCGGATCGAATTCGAAGGCCGCGCCATCGAGCACCTGTCCACCGAGGACGTCGTCAACGCCGGCATGGCGCTGGTGCCCGAGGGCCGCCGCCTGTTCTCGCGCCTGTCCGTGCAGGAGAACCTCATGGCTGGGGCCTATCTGCCCCGCTGCCGAGGCGCGCTGAGGGAGCGCCTCGAAGAAATCTACGCGTTGTTTCCCGTGCTCGCCGAGCGGCGCCGGCAGATCGTCTCGCAAATGTCCGGCGGCGAGCAGCAGATGGTGGCGATCGGGCGGGCGTTGATGTCTTCGCCGACCCTGATCCTGTTCGACGAGCTGTCGCTCGGCCTCGCGCCCTCGGTGGTCGACGACATCTACCGCAAGGTCAGCCAAGTTCACGAGCTCGGCGTGACCGCGATCGTGATCGAGCAGGACATGAAGCGCGCGCTCCGTGTCGCGTCGCACGTCTTCGTCATGCTCGAGGGGCACGTCGTGCTGGAAGCCAAGCCCGAGGACGTCACGGAGGAGCAGGTCAGCGCTGCCTACTTCGGCACGGAAATCGAAGGCTTCGGCTGATGAGCGAGGATCTCTACTGGTCCCTCATAGACATCGCCAACGGCCTTCTCTCGGGGACGATGCTCGGCGGCTACTACGCCATCATCAGCCTCGGTCTCGCACTGGTGTTCGGTGTCATGCGCCTGGTCAACCTGGCGCACGGCGACTGGCTTATCGTCGCCGCCTACATCGCGGCCGTGATCGTTCAGTTCCTCGGTTTCCCGCCCTTCGCCTCGTTGATCGTCGTCGTCCCGGCCATGTTCGCGATCGGCTATGCGCTGCAGCGCTACGTTCTGAACCGGGTCTCCGTGCAGGCGATGGAAGAGAAGGGCATGTCGTCCGGCTTCGGCCTCATGTCCCCGATCCTGGTCACCTTCGGCATGTCCATCGTGCTCGCGCACGCGCTGCTCGGAATCTTCGCCTCCGACGCCACGGTCATCAAGAACGCGCTGAGCTACTCGGCGATCCGGCTCACGCAGGATCTCAGCATCTCGACCCTCCGCCTGATCTTCTTCGGCATAGCCGGCGCGATCCTGGTGGGCATTCACCTGTTCCTGCACCGCACCCACGCGGGCCGCGCGATCCGCGCGGCGTCGGACGACCCGGAGGTCGCCTCGCTCATGGGCATGCGGACGGAGCGCATCTACGCGCTGGCAAGCGCGATCTCTCTCGCGGTCGCGGGCGTTGCCGGTGTCGCCGTCGGCATGTCGCGCACCTTTCAGCCGTTCGACGGGCCGCAGTTCCTGCTGATCGCGTTCGGCGTGGTGATCGTCGGCGGGCTCGGTTCGATCGCCGGCAGCCTGGTCGGCGGAGTCCTGCTCGGCATCACCCAAGTGCTCGCCGGGACCTACTTTGGCCCCTCGGCGCAACTCGTCGCCGGCTACATGCTGATCCTGTTCGTGCTCGCGGTGCGTCCCCAGGGGCTCTTCTCGCGATGATCGCGCGCGGCCTCAACTTCCTGCTGAGCGGCTGGTCGGGCCGGGGCCTGCTTGCCGTGCTGCTTGCCTTCGCCATCGCCATCCCGTGGCTGGTCGGCGATCAGAGCTACGTGACCTATCTGGTGTTCACGTTCTTCGTGTTCGCCGTGTTCGGTCACGCCTGGAACCTGCTGGCCGGCTACTGCGGCCTGCTCTCCTTCGGCAACCAGGTCTATGTCGGCATCGGCGGTTTCACGCTCGCGATCATATTCTATTACGGCGGGATCAACGTCTGGCTGGCGCTGCCGATCTCCGGGATCGTCACGGCGGCCTTCGCCTTCCTGCTGGCGACGCCGGTGCGCGAGAGCCTGGTCGGAATCGGAGTCTGGAAGCCCGTCGCGGTCGCCGGGGTGCTGTGGGCCGGCTACGAGGTCGCGCTCGGCTACTTTCCCGAGGCGGACATCTTCGGCGAGGTCTATATCCGCCGCGTCATCATCCTCCTGCTGATCTTCCTCGGCGCCCTTCCCCTGCTGCGCCTGCAGGGCGCCTATTTCGCGGTCGCGAGCTGGCTGATCGCGGCTGCGGTGGGCTCGATCTTCAACGAGTGGAAGGTGGTCGGCGCCGGCGGCGGCATGCAGATCAAGACCGACGCCACGCAGATCGAGATGTACTACGCCGGTCTCGGGTTGCTGGTGTTCGCGACCGTGGTGATCGCACGCCTGCTCAAGAGCCGGTACGGGCTCGCGCTGACCGCGGTGCGCGACGACGAGGAAGCGGCGCGGACGGCCGGCATCGACATTCGCAAGGTGAAGTTGATCGTCTTCGTGGTCGCCGGCGGGCTCAGCGGCCTCGCGGCGGGTCTCTTCTATATCGACGCGGTGATCATCACGCCGCCGGCCGCGTTCACGATCTTCTGGTCGGCCTATTTCGTCTTCATCGTCGTCGCCGGCGGCATGGGGACGCTGGCCGGCCCCATCGTCGGCGCCGCAATCTTCGTCGTCGTCGACCGCGTGCTGTCCGGCGTCACCGAGTATCCGCTATTGGTCCTCGGAATCGCTGCCGTGGTCATCATTTTCGTGATGCCGCGGGGCGCAATGGGCATCGTAAATGCGCTGCGGCACCTGGACGATTCCGCGACCGGCCGCAACGAGCTGCTCGAAGCCCTCGGCATCGGCGACCGGCTGCAGCGCTCCCTGTTCTTCGCCAGGCGGCGCGACACGAAGCCGGGGGTGGTGGCTGCCTTGCTGGTTCCGGGCAGCCCCCTGCCGCTTCTCGCGCGCGACAATCCGCCTTGGACCGAGATCGCGGGCGCTTTCGAGGAGGCGTCCGCCGCGTTGCATGAGGCCAAGCCCGACGTCATCCTCATCTACTCGACCCAGTGGCTCGCCGTTCTCGACCAGCCGTGGCAAACCCGGCCGCGCGTCCGCGGCCTCCACGTCGACGAGAACTGGTACGAGTACGGCGAGATCGACTACGACTTCGAGATCGACACCGAGCTGGCAGAGGCGTGCATCGGCGGCTGCCGCTCACTCGGGATCAAGGCCCGCGGCGTCAACTATGACGGCTTCCCGATCGATACGGGCAGCATCGTCGCCAATCGTTTCCTCAACCCGGGCGGCGATTGCGCCGTCGTCATGGCGGCGAACAACCTCTATCACGACTGGGAGCAGACGCTGAAACTCGGGGAGATGGCGGCGAACCAGGCGGTGCGCCTCGGCCGCCGGGTCGCCGTGGTCGGCGTCGGCGGTCTCTCGGGCTCCGCGTTCAGGCACGAGATCGATCCTGCGGACGATCACATCGCCAGCGAGAGCGAAGACGCATGGAACCGGCGGATGCTCGACATGATGGTCAAGGGCGACGCCTCGGCCATGAAGGCGCTGATCGCCGACTATGCGCGCGAGGCCCGCGCGGACATGGGATTCAAGCACTTCGCCTGGGTGCTCGGCGCCGTCGGAGGCCGCTTCCATAGTGCCACGGTTCATGCCTACGGCCCGATCTACGGAAGCGGCGCGGCGGTCGTGGAGTTTCACGTCGGTGAAGAGCAGGCCGCTCTCGCGGCAACGCGGCAAAGGCGCCGGCGGCGGCAAACGCAGCGGGAGCAGGCCGCGCAAGCCAGGTCGCGGAACGACGTCGGTGCCGGACGGAGACCGCTCCTGCGTTGGCTTCGGGCGGATTCGCGTCACCGGACGCCGAGCGATCGTCCGCCGGCGTCGCCAGCAGCGACACTTGCCGCGCCTGCGCCGCTTCCCGCGCGTCGGCAATCCTCGACGCCGCGGAGCGCTCCCGCTCTCTACCGCTCGTTCCGCACGCAGGCCGAAATCGACGCGCAATACGACGTCGAGAGCAGCGTGCCGGATTTCGGCCGCCACGTGGATTTCTTCCTCTCCAACAGCGCGCGCGTTCGCACGGCGCTCGAGCCTCGGCTCGACGTGCCTTTCGGCCCGACGACCGCCGAGACCCTCGACATCTATCCGGCGGCGCGTGCCGATGCGCCGATCCACATGTTCATTCACGGCGGCTACTGGCACTCGCTGAGCAGCAAGGAGTTCAGCTTCGTGGCCGAGGGCCTGGTCAAGGCAGGGGTGACGGTGGTGATCAACAACTACGCGCTCTGCCCGGATGTCACGATCACCGAGATCGTGCGGCAGAACCGCGCCGCCGTCGCATGGCTCTACCGCAATGCCGCAACCTTCGGCGGCAACCGGAGCCGCATCCATGTATCGGGGCATTCGGCCGGCGGCCATCTGACGGCCATGTTGCTCGCGACCGATTGGAAGCGCAATTTCGGGCTGCCGCCCGACCTCGTCAAGGGCGGCACCGCGATCAGCGGGCTGTTCGACCTCGAGCCCTTCGTTCACTCATGGCTGCAGCCCAAGCTCCGCTTGACCCCCGATGAAATCGACCGGACGAGCCCGATCCGGCACATCCCGGACCGCGCCTCCCCCTTGATCGTCACCTTCGGCGGCGACGAATCCGCAGAGTTCCGCCGCCAGTCCGAGTCCTTCCTCGCCGCCTGGACCGCGAAGGGCCTCGACGGCCGCTATCTCGATCTGCCCGGCCGCAACCACTTCACGGTGCTCGAAGACTACATGGACCCCGACAGTCCCCTCTGCCGCTCGATCCTGCGGCAAGTGGGCATCGCCTGAGAGCCCGTGAAACGTAGGAACGGGGCGGGTTGGACTAATGCCCGCGCCTGTTCCCGCTGTCGGAAAGCACACCCCCGCCCCGGTCAAGTCCGCCGCCTGAACATGTCCGTCCCAAGGAGTCCACGTCGCGTGCCCGTCAAGGACTGAGGCGCTCTAACAGCCGAGCCCCTGAGACATCTGGGCATAACTGGTGAGAGGGACCGCGCACATCCGGTTCCAGTCCGCCTTGTCGATGACAGGCCTGTTCAACAGCTCGATCATGTCATCGAACTTGCTGAGCGCGTCACAACCCGCCACCTCGGGCGCCGCTGCCTTGCGGTGTCGTGACCAGGCGTGGTCGCGCGCGAGGCGCCAGAAACCACTGTCGTACTTCGAGCCGCAGGAATAGTGCCAACCGACGAACAGGCCGTAGCAAAGCATGTTGTTGACGAGAAACCGATTGACCACCGGCGCGTCGCGCTCGAGATTTTCTATCGAACGGTTGAGACGGATGTGGAGAACCATACCGATCTGCAGCTGGGCGGAGACGATCGCCGTTGCCTCGAGAGGCTCCATGAAGGCTGCGGCGTTTCCGATGCGGGCAACTGCGCCATCGAAGATCTGACGGTGGACGAAATTGGGGAACGGAATGACGGCGCGCTGCTCGAATTCGGTTACGCCATCGGCCTCCAGGAACGCGTCAAAGTCCGCTTCGACGTCCGATTGGCTGGAGACATCGCGGTTGAAAATGTACCCGTAGGACGTGTGTACGGTAAGCGGAATGACGAATATCCAACCGTGGGGACGCGCAACCGCACGGGTATAGGTATGTTGCAGAACGGGCTGGCCGAGTTGTTCCCTGGTGATCGCCGGGCAGCGGCGGATTATGGCCGTATTGGTGGGGATAAATGAGATATCGATGTGTCGGTCGGGATGGAGTTCCCTGGGAAAGCCGCGCGCATCGAAGACCAGGTCATAGCGTTGCGGCGCCAGGCCCTCGAGCCCCACTAGCGCACCGCCGTCCACCCTGGTGATGTCGAGCACTTTCGCGTCGATGTGGCGCGCGCGGGTGCTCTCGCGAAGCAGGTCTCCCATCAAGTCGGCGGACAGGTGGTAGGCGTAGGAGACCTGCTGCGGTGTGAAGTAGTGCGTGAAGTCTCGGTTGCGCCGACCCCATCCCTCGAATGCGACACCGTATTTGCGCGTTCCTTTCAAGCGCTGCTGCACGGTTTCATGAGGCAAATCTGTCAGTTTCTGCAACTCTTGCACCAGGCTCGGCCAGCTGCCTTCTCCGACGCCGATAACCGGGATGCGCGAGTCATAAATGTGGTGAAGCTCGTGGTCGCCATCGGGGAGAAGGCTTGTCACGCTTGCAGCTGCCAGGGACCCTGCAGTGCCTCGCCCGACAACCGCAATTTTCCGTAAGGACTCGATGCCCGGCTGAATCATCACGCGTTGCCTTCAAAGCTGTCGGCCGACTTTCTCTTCCTGGGATACGCGGACAAGCGCTGCAGACGACCAGCTACCATGATCGTGGCCTCGCGCCGTCAGAAGCTGTAGGCAAAATCCATTCCCAGATAGCTGTCGCGCCGCCCGCCGTAGGTCAAGTCCTGCGGGTCCGCGCTCAGGTACGCGATCGCTTCCAGGCGCATCGTCCAACTGTTCGTGAGGCGCCGCTTCAATTCCAGGTTCAACGAACGTGTATCATGGCTGAGGTCAGCCAGAACGCCCGTCACGAGCTCGGTGCCCTGCACATCGTTGAAGGCAAGAGCGCCCGCGACAAACACGTCGTTCGCCCAGGCGCTCGTGGCACGGCGTTCGCGGTCGTCGTAGTGCCACTCGGCGAGGACGGTCAGGTCCTCTCGGGACTCGAACACCGCGTAGAAAGTGCGTTCCAGGCCGAAGATGAAGGCGCTGTAATCCTCCTCCACGCCCAACAGATTGCGCGCGCCACGACGGTGAATGGCTTCCAGCTTGTAGAGCCAGGGCTCGGTCGTGAGTTGCGCGTCCAGCCCGAACTGCCGAATTTGCTCGTAGTACGGGATCAAGCGCGTGCTTGTTTCTGCCAACGGCTGCGACCGAGGGCGGACAAGAAACGAGGGTTCGCGACTCGTGCCGACAAAGGCAGTGAGGCCGAAATCAAGCAGGTCCACGGCATTGCTGTAGCGAAACGCTAAGTCAAGATGACGCTCTTCGGTACCGCTCTCGTACAGGGCGTCCTCGTCGATCGGGTGTTCCGAACGGTTGCGCCCGGCACGCCCCGGAAACGTGCGTTTGCGATGGTACGGCAGCAGAAAAGTTTCAGCGATGCCCCAGCCACCTGAAATCGTCAGGTGCGCCATGGGCTGACCCAATTTGGGGCGGTCACGAGGGTGCTCGACGATGTCCAATTGGTTGACGATATCGACGAGGTTGTGCAGTTCGGCCACGCCCCAGAATACGCGGTCGACCCCCAGCCGAAGCTCCCAGGAATTCTCGTCCCAATCTCCAAACGTCAACACGTAGGCCTCGCGCAGGTCCGCATGTATGCGCTCCGCATCGGCGCTGTCGTAACGATAAAAGGCGGTGAGGGTGAAGCCGGTTCTTTCTGCGACGTCCCCGTAAAGCGTCGGCTCAAGGACCAGCCCGCCGGTGGCGGAACGTTGACCGGCGAAGGCCGGCGATTGCGGATACCATTGCGCCTGCGTGCTCAGGTCGCCGGAAAAATCAAGAGTCTGCGCCTCGGCATCTGCGGCGACCAAGAGCACGAGGGCCGCAAGTGCGACGCTGAATCGCATCAGCGCACGCGTCGGAGGGCCGTTTGGGTAAACTCGCTTTCGGCAAGATTGGTGCGGAAGCGAAAATCAGTCCATTCAAGAACCGTGCTCGCACCGGTCAGGTGATTGACCATCGTCTGCTCGCCCGCCCGCCAATACCGCTCAAGATATTGCTGATAGTTGGCAAAGGTGAGCGTCTTCAGGTGCGAGCCCTTGCGGTCGTAAAGCTCCATCTTCCAGGTTCGAAGCTCGACCGCGTCTTGCCAAAGGACCCTGCGGCTGTATCCGGACTCCTCATCCAGGGGAACTTGCTCGATCACCGTACAGGTGCGCTCGCCGCAGGGCTCGTCGCGAAGGTATTTGTAGGTGTATTCCTCCACTTCCAGCGAGCTCATGTCCTCGTACGAGAACTCGCTTCCCATGAATGACCCAGAACGCCGCGCGGCGTTAATTCGCTTCACTCTCTTCAGGGCCGGCAGATAGAGCCACTGGTCGTCCTGGCTGTTGACGTGAGCGTGAGTCAGGAGGGCGGTTCCCTGCACGTCCCGCGGCTGGTCGAACACGAACAGGCTCTTGTCGCCGTCTCCCGGCACTTCCAGCACCTTGAAGCGCATCTGCCGGACGCTCTCGCGGCCGTGCCGATCGCGCAGCACCATCGTCATTCCGGCGGTGAAGTCCTGAAAGCCGTCGTTGCGGGCGCTTGCTTCCAGCGCGATCCGCAAACCCTTGTCCTCCGGCGTTTCTTCCTGGGCAACGGCGTGTGCGCTCGGCAGGAAGAGGCATGCCAGCGCAAGAGCCAGGATTCTGAGCGAAGCGCCCCGGGGGCGTGTGGAACTCTTCGTACAGCCCTCGTCGCTGAACCGCTTGTGGGCGGTTTCGTGCTCACAAAACATCCGCGCAGATATCGTGATGAACGTGTCGCATTGTGCGTTGGTTTCCCCGAAATGTTGATATCCTGGACGTTCCGAACCTGCCAGGAACAGCGAATCCGCGGCATCCTGAAACGACCGGAGAGACTCGCCTTGACGGAAAAGAATACCGGCGTCCATGCTTCCTCGCCAAGAACTTTTTCCCTCGACCAAGAGTTCACTTGTAAACCCATTGACGCATGAGACGGCCTTTACCGCACATGGTGGGGTGTCGCTCAGTATTCCGCTGGTGTTGGACATCAACTACGATATGTCGACATACCGGACGGGGATTACCTGGCCGTAAGGACGCTCTACGTCATCGGGTAATTGTGCCGCGCGTGCCGCGTTCGAATTCTGAGGACTTGTTCTTACATGGTTGAGATTGTATAGGGCCTCCCCAGTTTTGCCGCACCGAATCGGATTTTATTAGTCTCTGCTGGATCTCCGTGGGGAGGCAACGCACGCTCATGTTCAATAGTCCGTTCGACTCGTTTCATAATACTGTCGCCGAAGCGAAGGACGAACGAGAACAGCTCGACCGCTTGCTGACGATTTCCACACCGCGCGAGCGACTGCTTGTCGTCGGTATCGCTCTCTTGCTGTGCATCCTCCTGGCGTGGCTCTTCTTCGGCAGCGTAACCCGCAGCCTTGCGGTAGACGGCGTGCTGGTCGAGCCGGGCATGGACTCGCTTGAAGGCAGCCGGTCCGCACAAGCACTCATCTGGATCGACGGCGACTCTGCAGGGGAAATCGAGGCCGGCGTGCCCGTGGTACTGGAGCTGAATCTGACCGGTGGAGAATCAGGCACACTTGACGGCGTGATCGAGACGATTTCTCCCGCGCCCGTATTCGAGGAGTTGGTGGCAGTTGCATCTGCGGCGCCGGTAACCGTGCACCGCGTCGATATCGCGCTCGACGAAGGCCTTGATCTTGCTTCGCTTGCGGATGGCAAATGCCGGATCGTCATATTGCTGGGCAACCAGGCTCCGGTCGCTTTTTTCGATTGAGGCGGTCAGGAGATGCTGCGACGCGCCTCGAAGAGAACTGGAGACAAGGTCGAACCGGACGTCTCGAAACGACGGGTAAGCACGCCCGTTCTGCTGCAGATGCACGCATCGGAATGTGGGGCCGCCTGCCTCGGCAGCATACTGGCGTACTTCGGGCGCTGGGTGCCGCTTACCGAACTGCGCGAGAAATGCGAGGTGAGCCGGGACGGCAGTAGTGCCGCGAGCATCCTGCGCGCATCCAGACACTACGGCCTCGAATGCAATGGGCTCAGCGTGCGCGCTGAGCAACTGAAGAAGCTGGATTTGCCTCTGATCCTGTTCTGGCAATTCAGCCATTTCGTCGTCTTCGAGGGCTTCGATGGCCGCCATTACCATCTCAATGACCCGTCTACGGGGCGGCGCAGGCTCTCGGGCGAAGAATTCAACAAGGACTACAGCGGCATCGCGCTGAGGTTCAAGCGCGGCGCCGATTTCAGCCCCGGCGGCAAGCAGCCCGACTTGTTCAGGCAACTGAGCGCCACGCTCGTCGAATCATGGAGCATGCTCACTGGCGTGATCGCCTGCGGATTCATGTTGACGCTGCTGGCGCTGATCGTTCCGGCGTCTCTCAGTGTGTGTTCGTGGACGATGTCCTGGTAAACCACGGGCGCTGGGGCGGACTGGTGGCAGCCCTGCTGGGCGGCGGTGCGCTGGTATACATCCTGTCCCTTCTCAGGCACCGGTTCCTGAAGCGGCTTGCCGTGCGGATTTCGGTGATCGGCTACAGCCGGAGTTTGTCGCGACTGCTGCGATTGCCCGTGGAGTTTTTCGAACACAGGCTGGTCGGCGACTTGACCGACCGAGTTTCGTCCGTCGACAGAATAGCCAAGAACCTGACGGACCAGTTTCTCGTGCTCATCATAGACATGGCGATGAGCGCTGTGCTGCTCATCGCGATGTTCGCCTACGATGTCGTGCTCACGCTGATCGTGCTGTTGCTGGCGATCGTACACGGATTTCTGGCGCACGTTCTCAACGCGCTGCGCGCTGTGCGAAGCCAGGCGATGCGGCGCGAGCAGGGACTGCTGATCGGCGTCGGCATGCAGATGTTGAGTCATGCAGAGAACCTGCGCATGACGGGCGCGGACGACCGGTTTTTCTCGCGCTGGAGCGGTCAGCAGGCGCGCGAATTGCATGTGCGCCAGCTTTATTCCGGGCTGGGTTCCGTCAATACCGCGCTTCCGGGCCTCGTTGCCGTGCTGCGCAGCGCGGCGATCCTGGGCATCGGGGGAAGCATGGTCCTGGCCGGAGACATGACCCTGGGGACGCTGGTCGGGTTCTATATCCTGGCAGAGATGTTTCTGGCGCCTGTCGGGCGTTTCCTGGAGTTTGCCGACAGACGCAAGGCGCTCGAAACCGACCTGCAACGGCTGGACGACATCTCCAAGGCCGCTCAAGACCCGGTCATCAGCCGCCGCAGTCAGGAATCGGAGTCGATCTCCACGTTCAACGGCCGGCTCCAGCTTGCGGGCCATCTCGAACTGAGAAACGTGACGTTCGGCTTCAACAAGAGCCGACCACCCCTGATTAAGGATTTCAGTCTCGTGCTGGAGCCGGGGCAGCGGGTTGCCATCGTCGGCCCCAGCGGTTCCGGAAAGTCGACGCTCGCACGTCTGGTTTCGGGCATCTGTCAGCCCTGGTCGGGCGAAGTGCTGTTCGATGGCCATCTTCGGGAGGAGATTCCGGAGGACGTGCTGCGGCGGTCCATTTCCATGGTGGATCAGGATGTCGTGCTCTTTTCCGCCTCGCTCCGCGACAACATCACGTTGTGGAACCCGGCAGTTCCGGACGAAGCCATCGTCGCCGCGACGCGTGATGCCCAGATCCACGACGAAATCCTGCTCAGGCCGCAGGGATACGCGACCCCGGTCGAGGAAGGCGGGGTGAATTTCAGCGGCGGCCAGCGGCAGCGGCTGGAAATCGCCCGTGCGCTGGTCGGCCACCCGACGGTGATCGTTCTGGACGAGGCGACCAGCGCGCTCGACGCCGCGACGGAGGAACATGTCGACGATGCCTTGCGGCGCCGCGGCGTCACCTGCCTGATCGTGGCGCACCGGCTGAGCACCGTGCGGGATTGCGACGAAATCATCGTGCTCGACAAGGGCGAAGAGGTGCAGCGCGGAACGCACGACGAGCTGATCGCGGACGAGGACCGCACGTACTACAAGCTGGTCATGTCAGGCTGATGCGGGCCAGGCCGGAATACGAATTGATCGCCGAGCTCGCCGCGCGCTCCGGCACGTCCGTGCCCTGCGCCGGCAACCTGCCGGTCAAGCTCGACGACCCGGACAGCGTCTGGTTCATCGATCGGGGCGCCGTGGATCTGTTCTTCGTCGAATTCAGGGACGGGGTGGAGCAGGCGCCGCCGCAGCACATGCTGCGCCGCGAAGCGGGCAGATTGCTGCCGGGTGTCGCACCGGACGAGCAGGGCGACGGCAAGGACACGCGGCTCAGCCTGATTGCCAAGGGATTGCCGGGCACCCTTCTGAAGCGCCTGCCGGCATCCCTGCTGTCCGAGGCTCATCCGGAAGAGCTGGCGGAGCAGATCGATACGTGGCTGGTTGCCATCACCGACGAGCTGTCGCGTTTCGTCGGCTACCTTCCGCGCAAGACCGCGCTGGCCGAGCCCGGTCTGACCCAGACACTGGCCCCCTGCACGCTATCCGTGAGGCGCGGCGTGGTGTGGGTGTCCGAGCCGTCGCGCGGCGCGAGCCTGTTCATGGACATGATCGACCAGGCGGAACTCACCGGGACGGGCGGCGCACACGAAGCTGCCATACCGCTCACGCGGACGAGCTGGCTCACTCTGCTGAGCGAGGCGGAGGTATCGGGCAAATCGACCGAGACACTGGTGCAGCAAGGCCTGCTGCTGCCGACTCTCGCCTCCTTTCACGCGGTGGCCTTCGCCCTGGAACGCCTCAACCGCCGGCTGGCCGTGGTCGACGATGCGAATCTCGAGCGCGCCCGGGTAGCCAGCCGCCGCACGGCCGAGAAATCTGCGCGGCAGCGACTCTTTAATATCTATGACCAGCCGACCGATCGGGATGCCGATGTCGAGGACACGGCTCTGGCGGATGCCCTGAAGATCATCGGTCGCCACAGGGGATTCGATTTCAGGATCCCGGTCCGCTCGGGGCCATCCGATACGCCGGTCAGCCTCGTCGACATTCTCGATGCGTCCGGCGTGCGCGCCCGGCGCGTGCGGTTCAAGGACGCGGGCAAGTGGTGGCACGGCGACAGCAACGCCATGCTGGCGTTCCGCGCCGCGGACGGCCAGCCCGTCGCGCTGCTGCCGGGAACGTTCGGGCGCTACCGGGAAGTCGACCCGGTCAGCGGGCGCAGCGTGCGGGTCACGGCGGACCGCGCCGCCGCGCTGGAGAACGAAGCCTGGATGTTCTATCGCCCTCTGCCGGCGGGGCGCGCGAAGCCGAGCGACCTGCTGAGGCTCGCCCTGCTAGGCTCGGGCCCGGACCTGGCCCGGCTGGTGCTTGCCGGGCTTCCCGGCGGACTGATCAAGCTGCTGCCGGCGCTCGCGCTCGGCTTTGTCGCGAATCATATCGTGGCGGGCGGAAGCGCCGGAGCGATCTATGCCGCGGCCGCGACGCTGGCTGGGTTCGGCCTGCTCGGCGCGATGCTTCACCTGCTTCAGGGCACGGCGATGATGCGGCTCGAGGGGCGCTCGGCGTCGCGGGTCGAAGCCGCCTTCTGGGATCGCCTCATGCGCCTTCCGCCGGCTGTGCTGCACCGCCACCCATCCGGCGACCTGGCCATGTCGGGCATGACGTTCCAGAACCTTCGCGACGGCCTGCAGGGAGTCGTCGCCGACAGCCTGCTGTCGATCGTCTTTCTGCTTCCGGTCTTCGGGGTCATCTTCTTCTACGATGCCACCTTGGGCGGCATCGTTCTCGTCTTCAGCATCGGCTCGCTGCTGGTCACCGTCGCCATCGGGCTGCGCCAGATTGCGCCCTACGGGCGAATGATCCGCGCGGTGCGTCGCGTCGCCGGCCGGCTGTTCCAGATCGTGGGCGGGATCGCCAAGTTGCGCGTGGAAAACGCGGAAGGGTCGGCGTTCGCCATCTGGGCGCGGGATTATCGCGAGCAGAAACGCGCGGAACTCGAGCTGGGCGCGCTCGAGGGGCATTCGCGGGCATTCGGCGCCGCGCTCCCCTTCCTCGCCGGCGGGGTGCTGCTATGCGCAGTGGTCACGGTGGGCGAGCGGAACGTTCCGATCGGCGATTTTCTCGTCGTCTACACCGTCTTCATCGCGTTCCAGACCGCCATCGCCCGGCTCGGCGAATCCTTCGGCACCGTTGCGGCCATGCTGCCGGCGTTCGACCAGATGCGCCCGCTGCTCGCTGCCGTGCCTGAGACCGAGTCCGAAGGAGAGCCGGTGGAGCACCTGGGCGGCGAAGTCCTGTTCGACCGCGTTTCCTTCCGCTACGAGCCCGACGGCCCGTTGATCCTCGACGATGTCACGATCCGCGCCGAACCCGGTGATTTCGTCGCGATTGCCGGCGAGTCCGGCGCCGGCAAGAGCACTTTGTTCCGGCTCGCGCTCGGAATCGACCGGCCGACCGCCGGCGCGGTGTATTACGACGGGCGCGACCTGCGACACCTGAACCTGAAACAGGTGCGCCGGAAAATCGGGGGGGTTCCACAGTCGGTGCGGCTCCATCCGCAGGATATCTGGGACAACATCGTCGCGCACCACGAGGGGACGACCACCGAGGACGTATGGCAGGCGGCCCGCGCGGCCGGGATCGAACGGGAAATCAAGGCCATGCCCATGGGCATGATGACGATGGTGGGCGGCAGCGGGTCCGTCCTGTCCGGCGGCGAAAGTCAGCGCGTCACCATCGCCCGCTCGCTCATCGGCAGCCCGCGAATCATGCTGCTCGACGAGGCGACTAACTGGCTCGACAACGAAAGCCAGGCCGAGGTCATGCAGAACCTGGCGCTCCTGACTTCCACCCGGATCGTCATCGCCCACCGGCTGTCGACGCTGCAGCAGGCTGACCGCATCTACGTGCTGCAGGCCGGAAGAGTCGTGCAAAGCGGCTCGTTCAACGAACTCATGGAGGTCGACGGGGTTTTCAGGGAACTGGTCAGGAGGCAGGTCGCATGATCCGAGTGGGTCGACCGGGCTGGATTGCTCCCGGCGTGCCGCCCGCCCCCGACGGCGTCCGCAACTAGAGGCCTCGGTCCTGTGGACACGCCCGACATGGCACGGGAGCCGTTCGCAACGCGATTTGTGAAGCGGGTGCTCGGCGCCCGCTGGATCGTCATCGTGACGTCGGTGCTCGTGGTTGCGGTCGCGACGATGGGCGTTACGCAGCTCGAGTTTTCCGCCAACTACCGGATCTTCTTCGACGAGGACAATCCGCAGCTTCTGGGGCTGGAAGCGCTGGAGAACACATATGGAAAGAACGAGAACGTCGTCTTCCTGATCGTTCCGGACGATGGCGACGCCACGTCCGAAGACGCGCTCACGGCCGCTGCCTGGCTCACCAAAGCCGCCTGGAACACGCCGTTTTCGAGGCGCGTCGATTCGCTCGCCAATTTTCAGTACACGACCGCCGACGGCGACGATCTGTACGTGCGCGACCTGGTCGACCCGCAGGAACTGTCGGACGCCGAAGCCCGCGCGCATATTCGCGACATCGCTCTGTCCGACCCGCGTATCGCCGGCAGCATTCTGGGGCTGAACGGCGATGTCAGCGTCGTCAACGTCACCGTCGAGCTGCCGGAAGACGGCCTGTTGGAGGCCGTGGCCGACGTTGCCGAATTCGCCAAAGCGCTCGCGGCGGAGGTGGAAGAACGATTTCCCGGCATGGACCTCCGCGTCGTCGGCACGGTCATGGTCAACCAGACCTTCCTGGAAGCCTCGGTCAGCAGCCAGATGATTTTCCTGCCAGCGAGCCTGCTGCTCATGGCCTTGATCCTTGGCGTCCTCACCCGCAGTTGGGCGGGAGTGGTGGGGACCGGGATCGTCATCGTCTTTTCCATTCTCGGGTCGGTCGGCCTGGGCGTGTGGCTCGGTCTGCCCTTTTCTCCGCCCGTCGCGCCGGCGCCGACCATCGTGCTGATGATCGTGGTGGCGAATTGCGTGCACCTGCTGGTGGCCTTGCAGCAGCGTCTCCGTGCCGGAGATTCCAGGCGCGATGCCATTGTCGAAGCCGTCAGGCTCAACCTGCATCCGGTGTTTCTGGCCAGCCTCACGACCACGCTCGGATTCCTGAGCATGAACTTTTCCGAAGTGCCGCCCTACCGCGATCTCGGCAACTTCGTCGCCGTCGGTATCGTGGCCTCCTTCATTCTCTCCGTCACGTTCATGCCGGCCGTACTTTCGCTTCTCCCGCTTCGTGCTCCGAGGGACCGCCGGCTTCTGCCAGCCATGCTCTCGCTTCTTCCGTTTCGTGCCGCAAGGGAGCGCCGGCTCCGCCTGCCGCAAACGAGCGTGCTGGCGGATAACGTGCTCCGCTACAGGAAGGCGCTGTTCCTGGGTTGGGTGGTGTTCGTGCTGGCAATGGCTGCGGCCATTCCGCGCAACGAGCTCAACGATGTCCTGGTTCATTTCTTCGACGAGGGCGTCGAATTTCGTCAGGACACGGATTTCATGGATGAGCACTTGAGCGGCAATACCTTGCTCGAATACTCGCTGGAAGCGCATGCCGAGGGCGGCGCGACCGATCCGCTTTTCCTCGCCGACGTTTCGAATTTCGCCGAGTGGTACCGCGAGCAGGCCCCGGTCCGTCACGTGGCGGTCATTACCGATACCTTCCGGCAGCTCAACAGGAGCATGCACGGGGACGACCCGGCGGCCTACCGGATTCCGGAGAGTCAGGAGCTGGTGGCGCAGTATCTACTGCTTTACGAGCTTTCGCTTCCGCAGGGCCTGGACGTGAACAACCAGATCGACAGATCCAGGTCCGCCACGCGCGTGTCGGTATCGGCGGAGACGCTATCGTCGCAAGAGCTGCTCGACCTGAACGCGCACGCCGAGGCGTGGCTGAAGGAAAACGCGCCGCATGTAGCCAGCGTCAACAGCACCGGCCCCGCGGCGCTGTTCGCCTACATCGGGCAGCGCAACATCCGCGCCATGTTGATCGGGACGCTGGTCGTGCTCCTGGCAATTTCCGCCATTCTCCTCTTCGCTTTCCGATCGCTCAGGCTGGGCCTGATCAGCATCGTCCCCAACCTGGTTCCCGCCGCGCTGGGCTTCGGCGTCTGGGGTTTGGCGGTCGGGCAGGTGGGACTCTCGCTCTCCGTCGTCGTGGCCATGACCGTCGGCATTGTCGTGGACGACACGGTGCATTTTCTCAGCAAGTACCGACGTGCACGGCAGGAGCTGGGCCAGAGTCCCGAAGAAGCGGTGCGTTATTCCTATGACACGGCTGGCCGGGCCGTGTTCACGACGACGATCGTGTTGGTGGCCGGCTTCCTGATATTCGCGTTCTCTCCGTTCGTACCCACCGCGCAGGTGGGGCTCCTGACCGCGATGATCATTGCCTTTGCGTTCATCGCCGACCTGACGCTGCTGCCGGTGCTGCTGACTGCGTTGGACCAGAAAACTTCGAAGCCTGCATCGCGCACTTGAGGGCGCCGGCCAACAGTCGGTTGCCGGGAGCGATAAAGAATAAGAGCGTTTCCGTGTAAGGCGAAAGCGCTCTGGAAACCGACTCTCGAACGCGGGCAACGAGTCGATGCGCGCCAAGAAAGACTTTCCTGAGATCATAACATTTATTTACTGTCACTATATCAAAGTTGGATTAACTTGAGTGCTTGACCTTGCAAGATACTGGTGTTAACCGTGCCCCCCGGGTGAGCTGCCCACCGTCCGGAACAATGGAGGAATGCCATGAGAAGTGGCGATGAAATGCTGCAACACATTGTCGAGAAGTCCTCTCTGGATTCGGACTTCAGGCAACAGCTTCTCGCAGATCCAAAGAGTGCCATCAGTGGGGAATTGGGCATCACGATTCCCGAATCGATGACTATCAAGGTCCACGAGAGCGACATGCAGACGGTGCATCTGGCGTTGCCGCCGGACCCGAACATTACCGAGGAGCAGCTCGAGGCCATTTCGGCCGGTCTTTGCTGCTGCTGGTAACCACACTGGCCGGCGCGTAGCCGGTCACGAAGCGGATCAATTCGAGTCCGCGACCGTGTAGGGCTTGAACTGACCCCTCTTCCCAGACCGAAGGGGGGTTCGTTCGTTTTAACTCGATGTTTAGGCGGAGACCGCTCCTGAAAGAACCATGAACACGTAGGCTTTCGCTTTTCGGAGCTGATTCTCGGATATGACCAGCTTCATGTGGTGAATGCCACGCAGCAGCACGTAACGCCCGGACTTCGCAAACAGCGGCGTCGGTTTCGAGACCCAGTCAGATAGCGCCTCAAGCTTCTCCGGAACGACGAGGTCCTCGTGGCTGAGCGCCTTGAGGAACGGATCCCAATCGGTCAGGCCGTCGAGCCAATAGCGCGAATCTTTCGTGTATCTCTGCTTGACGATAAGCGTGAGGCCGAGCGTCGGGCCTACGCCCTCTTCCTGCACGTCGATATTCACCCCGACCCTGACAATGTTTGCGCGCTCCCTGAAGCGGGAAATCACCGAGTCGACGGCCGAGATCCGGCCCGGCCAGCCGGTGTCTTCGAGATACGAACACGTATCCCGCCCCGACTTGAAGCCCATGATCGCGAGCCGAATTGCTCGTGAGCGGGACGGAAACACGCCGAACGAATCCATGCGCGTGTCGTCCGGCTGCGCTAGGTAAACGCGCCTGACGTTCTCCCGCGTGACGTTGTTCGTCTCCCAGCCCAGGCAGGAAACGAGCGCGTCAACCACCGTGGCGACATCGTCCGCCTGACCGCAGCCGCCCATGATCGGGCGCTCGCCGGGCCGCAGAAACATTCCCGGCAGCGAACGTTCGCCGCCTTGCGTCGAGCCGATGTCGTATTCCAGCATCAGCTTGCGGCCGACGATGTCGCGCAGCGGCGAGTCTTCGCTTTCCATCTGAGCGAACAGCCGCGCAATCGCCTGCGCGGTCTCATCCGTCTGGTCGGTGAGCGCGCGCTCCCGGAAAAGCGCGGCCGGCCGGGTTCCGCTCGCGAGCGAGACGCCGAAATCCGCCTGCGGGCTGCGCTCATGCAGCGGCAGTTCGAAGCCGAAGGGAAGAGCCCCCATCGTGATGGGAAGCGTGCCGGCGCAATCGAGCACGCGCTGCCATTCCGGATCTCCCACAAGCGTCGTCGAAACCCTGTTGCGGAAGTGCCCGAGCAGATCGCCCATGGTGCCGCCTTCTTCGGCGAGACGGTCCTGGGTGAGCGCGACTGCCTCGTCAATATCCATCGTGCGTCCTCACGCAATCACGGGTGCGGGATTCAAGTCGGCTTCGGCGAGAGGGTGCTCGCGGCGGCCCGTGCCCACGGGCACGTCGTAGAGGCGCCCCGGCGCAAATCGTGCCCAGAAGTGGCGCATGCCCGGCACGATGACCCGCGCCACGGGCATGCCGATGTCGGGCCGGGTCTGATCCAGCACCAGGAACTCCATGCCCCTGGCTTCGACGAGCGCGCGGCACAATTCCACATCGTCGCGCGTGTCCGCCGTCTCGATCATCGGATAGTGCGAAGCCTTGCGAAGCGGCTCGTCCTCCGCGGGCGCCAGCCAGGAACAATCGGCGAGCCGCGCAGTCTTCCACCACCAGAGCGCCAGCGGATCGTCGATCATGGGCCGGCCGTCGCCCTTCCCCGGGCGCGGCAGCCAGGTAAGGCACTGGTTCAATTCGCAGAGCGCGCGGAGCGCCGCCAGGCGTGGGTCGGCGTGGGCGCCGGCGCCGTAAATGATGTCCTCGGTCCGGGCGTCCGGCCGGCGCGAAAGCGCGACGAACGCGGGAATGCCGATGTCCGACGTGACGTCGAGCAGCCAGAGCTCGCGCTCGTAGCGGGCGTATTGCTGCGGGGCCGATGCGAGGTATGCGTCATCGAAGCTGGCAAGATCAACCGCCGGCACCCGCAGCCGGTTGTACCACCAGACGGCGAACGCATCGCGCTCGACCAGTTCGTAGAAGCCCTGGAGGATGGCCTCTTCCAACGTGTTGCCCGCGGCGCAGCCGTTGGAATCGGCAATCAGGTCCGCGGGCCCGCGCTGTTCGGCCGGCATGCTGTAGAGCATCGACGTCGGCAGGTAGCGATGCCGTTGCCGGGTGAGCGACCACACCGGCGTCCAGTCGACATCGGCGTCGGGGTCGAGACGCGCAGGCACGATGTTGTACGGGTGGCCCTTCGCGTTGATGCTCTTCGCGTTGTCGAGCTGAGCGTCGCTGAACAGCTGCACGTCGTTCGGGTGGATCGCCTCGTCGCCCCCGGCGAACTCGACCAATCGCCTGCGGACGAGAAACTCGTCGCCATGACGAGCGCCCGAGTAGCGCTCGACCGCCTCGCAAAGGGCGCTGACCTTCGACTGCTCCCGCGTGCTGCCCTTGCCGGCGCTCTTGCTGCGGAGACTCCGCCTGAGCGAACTCAGGCTCCGGCTTCTCATGCCGAGATTGCT
>LXNI01000241.1_pt1 | contig 68842 bp, 64 predicted proteins | sample 809091 | NCBI WGS metagenome assembly LXNI01 (sample SAMN04870527, study PRJNA318959) | sponge metagenome | biome: 01000161; feature: marine sponge reef; material: water | host: Sarcotragus foetidus | place: Greece: Milos, Mediterranean Sea | collected 2013-05-29 | depth 5-7 m
TGAACCCGCTGCGTCTGTAACGTCACGATCATCCTCCGATGATCCCAGACGCCGACCTACAGGCTCATGTCTCGTTGGATTTACGCCCCCCGTTCAGGCTCATGTCTCATTGGACAAGGCTTTCAGTCGGCCGCGACGCCAGCCTCGGCGTATAATCCCGCCGGCACCAACCACAGGAAATCCATTCCATGGAACTGACACATCTCGGGCGCTGGCCCGGTATCGAAGGCCGGGTGGCTCTGGTGACCGGCGCTTCGCGCGGCATTGGGCGAGCCACGGCGAAGGCGATGGCGCTACAGGGCGCCATTGTAGTGGGCACCGCGACCACGGAACCGGGCGCCGCCGCGATTTCCGAGCGACTGCAGGCGGTTTCGCCGCAAGCACGCGGCCTGGTACTGGACGTCGCCGATCCCGCGTCGGTCCAGGCGCTCTTCAACACGCTTGCCGGGTCGAAATCACCGCCGACAATCCTGGTAAACAACGCCGGCATCACCCGCGACAACCTGTTCGCCCGCATGAAGCCCGAAGAATGGGACCGGGTTCTGGCGACGAATCTCTCGTCGCTCTACTGGGTGTGCAAGGCCGCGATTCGCGGCATGATGCGGGCGCGCTGGGGACGCATCGTCAACATTGCGTCGGTGGTGGGGCTCACCGGCAACCCCGGGCAGGTCAACTACGCTGCGGCCAAATCCGGAATGATCGGTTTCGGCAAGTCACTGGCCAGGGAAGTCGCTTCCCGGAACATCACCGTCAACACGATCGCTCCGGGATTCATCGAGACCGACATGACCCGGGAGATGAGCGAGTCACAGCAGGCCGCCCTCCGGGAACAGATCCCGTCGCGTCGTCTGGGGGCGCCCGAGGACATCGCCGCGGCAGCGGTTTACCTGGCCTCGGACGCGGCGCGGTACGTCACCGGCGAAACGCTGAATGTCAACGGCGGACTGTTCATGGGTTGATCCCGGCCAGGGGCGATTAGTCGATGCGATCGCGGCATGGGATTTTGTGGAGACATTGTGGATTGCCCCCGTTGTTCTCAGTACAATACGCGCCACGCAAGCGCGGCCATGGGCCTGTTGGCCGGTCATTTAGTTAAGGGGTACCCCACGCATGAGTAGTGTCGAAGACCAAGTCAGGGCGATCATCGCCGAACAACTCGGTGTCAAGGCGGACGAAATCAACAACGACGCATCGTTTGTCGATGATCTGGGAGCCGACTCCCTGGATACCGTCGAGCTGGTCATGGCGCTGGAGGAGGAATTCGAGACAGAGATTCCCGATGAAGAGGCCGAGAAGATTACCAAGGTCCAGCATGCCATCGACTATGTCAACGCGCACAAGGGCGATTCCTAGTCTGCCGCACGTCTTGCGCATCGTACACTTGACCTTCCACGTCCAGCCGGGGTCGCCGGAATGACGAGGCGGCGCGTCGTCGTTACGGGGCTCGGTCTGATCGCTCCCAACGGGAACAATGTCGCAACGGGCTGGGCGAACGTTCGTGATGGCGTCAGCGGCATCGGACCGGTGGACTCATTCGACACCACCGGGTTCAGCACGAACTTCGGCGGTGTCATAAAGGACTTCAACGTGGCCGACTACATGTCGGTCAAGGACAGCCGCCGGGCGGACCGGTTCATGCACTACGGCGTGGCTGCCTGTACCGAAGCCTTCGATGATGCAGGTCTGGAAGTCGCCGAATCGACGGCTCACCGCTTCGGCGTCATCATGGGTTCCGGCATCGGCGGTCTCGATACCATCGAAACAAACTACGAGAAATACAAGAAGGGAGGGGCTCGCAGGATCTCACCCTTCTTCGTTCCCGGAAGTATCGTCAACATGATCTCCGGGCATGTTTCCATCAAGTACGGGCTCACGGGCCTGAATCTGGCCCTCGTTACCGCCTGCGCCACGTCCGCCCACTGCATCGGACTTGCCGGACGGCTGATCAGCATCGGCGAGGCAGATGTCATTCTGGCCGGCGGCGCGGAGTTCGCCACCACCCCGCTGGGTATCGGCGGATTTGCCGCGGCACGCGCGCTGTCGACCCGTAACGACGACCCCGTCCGCGCCAGCCGACCCTGGGACAGGGACAGGGACGGGTTCGTTCTCAGTGACGGCGCCGGTTGCCTCGTGCTGGAAGACTACGACCACGCCCGGCGGCGTGGTGCGAATGTCTATGCCGAATTGATCGGCTCGGCCATGAACGGTGATGCCTTCCACATCACCGCGCCCACCGAAGACGGTTCCGGTGCGGATCAGTGCATGCGCCTGGCCCTGGATGACGCCCAGGTGAACCCCGAAGATGTCGACTACGTCAACGCCCACGGAACGTCAACGCCACTGGGCGATGTGGCAGAAACGCTGGCGATGAAGCGGACATTCGGCGATCATGCAAAATCGCTGATCATCAGTTCGACGAAGTCCACGACGGGCCATACCCTGGGTGCCGCGGGTGCTCTTGAGGCGCTGTTTGCGGTGATGGCGATCAAGGAAGGGGTCGTACCGCCGACCATCAACCTGGAGAACCAGGATCCGGAATGCGATCTCTACTACACGCCGAACGTGGCCCTGGAACACGACGTGAAGATCGCCGTGTCCAACTCCTTCGGCTTCGGCGGCACCAACGGTACCCTGGTCTTCAAGAAGTCCGACTGACGTACCAGACCCTTTTCGCTCATCCATCCCGGTCGCACAGCGTGCGACGATGGCGGGGCGGGTCCACTCGTCCGAATTCGGATCTTTGGCCTGTTACCATGGATATCCGGGATCTACACGTCCAAAACGAAACCAAGATGCGACATGCGGATTAAGGCTCTGCACTGGATGGTGCTCGCCGCACTCGTCGGCGGCATCGCCGTCAGCGCGGGCGGGGTGCTGACCCAGGGCTGGCGTGCGCTTGGCGCACCCATGACAGTGGCCGCCACGGGAGAATGGCTGACCGTGGTGCCCGGAACTTCACTGAACCGGATCACAGACGAACTTTCCGGGCGTGGCATCCTCGATTCTCCCTGGGCTTTCAACGCCTATGCCCGCTATTCCGGGGACGCCAGGCGGATTCATGCCGGGGAGTATCTGATCGCCAGCGGAACCAGTCCCAGGCAGTTGCTGGAGCAACTGGTCAGCGGTCGCGTGTACCTGCACGACCTGACGATTATCGAGGGCTGGACGTTCACGGACGTGGTGGCTGCGCTGCGTGCTCATGCAGCAATCGATGCCAGTGGCCTGAACCCGGAAACGGCGATGGCTGAACTGGGCAAGCCGGAACTCCATCCGGAGGGACAGTTCCATCCGGACACCTACCGGTTTCCAAGGGGCACGCCGGCATTGGAGATTCTCGAGCAGGCTCACGAGGCGCTGCAGGAGCGGCTGGAACGGGCCTGGGGGCAGTATCGGGCCACCACGGTGCTGGAGTCGGCCTACGATGCGCTGATCCTGGCGTCGATCATCGAAAAGGAGACGGCGCTGAACGAGGAGCGCCGCCGTATCTCGGGCGTATTCCACCGACGGCTGGAACGGGGCATGCGCCTGCAGGCGGACCCGACCGTCATTTACGGGCTGGGAGATGATTTTGATGGCGACCTGCGCCGCAGGGATCTCTCCAGCGACACGCCGTACAACACCTACACGAGGTCCGGTTTGCCGCCCACGCCCATCGCACTACCCGGTCAACAATCGCTGTCGGCGGCCGTGGACCCGGCACCCGGCCCGGAACTGTACTTCGTGGCAACGGGGCAGGGGGACGGCAGCCATTACTTCTCCAGCACTTTCGATGAACACCGGGAGGCGGTGGCCCGATACCAGTTGGGTGCGCCATTCGCGGAGAACGCCGAACGGTGAGAGGCGCATTCATCACCCTTGAAGGCACCGAGGGCGTCGGCAAGACCACTTGCCTGGACTTCGTACGGGAATACCTCGCCTCGACAGACATCCCGGCCCTGGTGACCAGGGAGCCCGGTGGAACGGCGCTGGGAGAAAAAATCAGGGACTGGATCCTGTTGGGGGACCATGGCGATCTGTCGGCGGAAACCGAGACGTTGCTGATGTTCGCCGCCAGGGCTTACCATCTTGAGAAGGTGATTCGTCCGGCGCTCGCCACCGGGCGCTGGGTCATCTGTGATCGCTTCAGCGATGCGACAGTGGCGTATCAGGGCGGGGGACGGCGTGCCGACCCGGGCTGGATCAGATCCCTGCGTGCTGCCGTTCACTCGGATCTGGAACCGGACCTGACGTTGCTGCTGGATGCGCCGGTGGAGGTGGGCCTGGACAGAATCCGAATGCGTGCGCCGGACCACTTCGAGCGTGAGGATCCGGAGTTCTTCGCGCGGGTGCGCGCAGCCTATCTTGGATTGGCCCGAGACGAGCCCGGTCGCATCAAGGTGATCGACGCGGAACCCCCTCTGGCCGACGTCAAGGCTCGGATTTCCGGTCACATGACGGCCTTTCTTAAAGAGTTTTCCATCTAGGGCGATGCCTGTTTCCGCTTACGAAACGCTGAGCAACGGGATCTGCCCGTGGTTGCAGGCGCCGTTGCAGCGATTTGAGGCGGCGCACCGGGGCGGCCGCCTGGGCCACGGTTGGCTGATGGCCGGACCGCAGGGACTGGGCAAGATCAACCTGGCATTGGCGGCAGCACGCCGACTGCTGGAGAGCACGGATGGACCCGTGCCGGGTCTGGAAGCGAAAGAGGCGGCCACGGCCATGCGGGAGCGCCATGAGCCTTCCGATCACCATCCCGACCTGCATTGGCTGTTTCCCGAACCGAAACGGCGCACGCTGACCGTGGATCAGATACGCGAGGCCACCCGGGTCCTGTCGCTCACCAGCCTGACGGGACAGGCCAAGGTACTGGTTCTGGAGCCGGCGGATGCGATGACGACGGCGGCGGCGAATGCGTTGCTGAAGACCCTGGAAGAACCCAGCGCGGATACGTACTTGCTGCTGGTATCGCACCAGCCCGGAAAATTGCCGTCTACCATTCGCAGTCGTTGCCAGTCGCTCCCGATCAGTCGCCCACCGGTTGCCGAAACGGTCGCCTGGCTTAAAGGCGCCGGAAAGGCGCAGCAAGGGGTGGACTGGTTGGCCCTGCTGGATACCGCCAAAGGGTTGCCGTTTCGTGCCATCGGCCTTCAAGGAAGTTCATTTTTCAAAAATTATAAAGAGTTAGACAATAAATTTTACGCTATTTCAACAAATAGGCTCGATCCCCAAATGGTTGCGGATGAGTGGTTGGCAAGTGATATCGAAGCCAGCTTGAACTGGCTGTCCGCACGGTTGCAGGCGATCATTCGAGCGCGTCTGGCCTCCGATGGCGCCTCGGGAGAGGATTCGTCCGCAAGCGAACTGACGGAAGCCTGGAAACAGTTGAAAACTCGATTTCTGTTCGAACAGCTCCAGAAAGTGGAATTGCTCCTGGGTCAACTTGGCGGTGGAATAAACGTGGAGTTGGCTGTCAGAGCGCTGTTGCTGGGTTTTCAGCCAAGGGGAGCACGGCGATGAATTCATCCGAGCCGTTGGAGGCGACGATCGAGAACAAGAGTGCGTTATGCCGGGCGTACATGCCCTTTATCGGTGGCGGCGGGGTATTCGTCCCCACCGAGCGTCGTTTCGAACTTGGCGATAACGTCACCGTCGCGCTGAGTCTGTTCGATTCAGGTCAACCGGCGGCCGTCCATGGCAGGGTCGTCTGGATTACGCCCGAACGCGCTCAAAACAGGCGGGTGGCAGGAGTAGGGGTGCAACTTGACGGTAACGACGCACTTCGTCAGCGTCTCGAAGGTCTTCTCGCCGGAATTTCAGGCGGTGACGAGCCCACGCATACGCTGTAGCGTTCCGCTATAGTTTTTTCCAGGCAGGGTGAGGCGTGAATCGCGGTCCGAACGACGCGGCGAGAGATTCCATTCGACCGATGACGTTCCGGATACCCCGCTGACGGGCGTAATGAATCGGACCGCCGCGAAACGGCGCGAATCCCGTACCGAATATGACGCCGGCATCCACCAGGTCCGTGTCCTCGACAACCCGTTCCGCCTGGCACGCCAGTGCGGCATTGATCAGTTGCAGGATCAGACGGTCCTGCAGATCCTCGTCTGGCGCCGCGAAACGGCGTGACTTTTTCGGCCGGTTGTCCCGAAACCGATAGAATCCGGCTCCGCTCTTGGCGCCCAGTTCGCCTGCCTCTACCTTGGCACGAAGCAGCGACACGACTTCACTCGTGTTCCCGCCCAGGCTCTCGGCCGCATGCAGGGCGACATCCAGTCCCACGCGGTCGGCAAGTTCGACGGGACCCATGGGCATGCCGAATTCTTCGGCGGCGCTGTCGATGGTTTCCATTGCATAGCCGTCGCGGTATGCGAACAGCGCCTCGGTGAGGTAGGGGGCCAGCGTGCGGTTAACGAGAAAACCCGGCGCGCTGCGACAGGGCAGCGGCAACTTTCCGATCCGGCTGACGAACGACATCGCCCGGGTGACGTACGCGTCATCCGTGGAGTCGCTGCGGACGACCTCCACCAGGGGAAGCCGGGCAACCGGGTTGAAGAAATGCAACCCCAGGAATCGGCCGGGATGCTCGATACCCTCGGAAAGACGTTCCAGATCAATGCTGGACGTATTCGTGGCCAGTACGGCATCAGGACGCATCTGCCGTTCCAGATCCGTGAACAACGCCTGTTTGGCATCCAGCCGTTCGACGATTGCTTCGATGACCAGGTCGGCCTCGCCGACCCCGGCGGCATTTGGAACAAGCCGCGCGCTGGCTTCATCGGCCGCTCCAGGCGCCCTGAGGCGCCGCCGAAATAACGCCTTGGCCCGTTCCAGTGCGGGTTCCACCAGATCCATCGACCGATCATGGATCGTTACGTTGAATCCCCGCAGTGCGCACCAGGCCGCGATGTCGCCACCCATCACGCCGGCGCCCGCTACATGGACATGCCGTATATCGCTGGATCTGGGCGCCAGGCCTCGCAGGCGCTCGCGGAGGAAAAATACGCGCACCAGGTTCTGGGACGTGGGTGTCTTGAGCAGCCGGCCGATGGATCGCGCCTCCGCCTCGTACGCCGCCGGCCCGCGCCCGCCGTGGCGTACCCACAGGTCCACCAGCGCGAACGGTGCGGGATAGTGTGCGGGCCGCGCCCGCCGCCTGACCTGCGCCCGCAGCCGCCGGCCCAGCCACGGTCTCACGACCCGAAGACCTGCGACCCTGTGACGCAAGGGTGCGCGCCTTGTTGGTGGCCGGGACAGGACGAATTCCTTCGCGGTCCGGTCGAGATCCGCTTCGGGCACGATGCGGTCAACGAGACCCGCGCGCCGGGCTTCAACCGGAGAGAGGGACCTGCCCGTCAACATGAGGTTCAGAGCCGTCAGATCGCCACACAGCCGCACGCTGCGAACCGTTCCGCCCAGACCGGGGTGTATGCCCAGGCGCACTTCGGGGAGCCCCAGATTGCGCTCATGGCCTTCTACGGCGATTCGGTAGTCACAGGCCAGCGCAAGCTCCATGCCGCCGCCCAGTGCAAAGCCGTGGATGGCGGCAACGGTCGGGCAGGGCAGTTTCTCCAACTGGTTCAGAAGCTGCTGTCCGAGCCTCACCTGCGTTTCGGCCTGTCCGGATTCCGCCAGAGCCTGGAACTCCGAAACGTCCGCCCCGGCAATGAAACCGGACGCCTTGCCGGACTTGAACACCAATCCCGTGGGCGGGTTTGCGGAGATATCCCTGATCAGGTCGCCCAGTTCCGCCAGGACGGCCTGCGAAAGCACGTTGGCCGAACTATCCGCCTTGTCAAGAAACAGCCAGCGGATTCCTTCGGAATCGTCCGCCGTATGCCAGTGCCGGGTCATGGGTCAGTGATTCGAGTCACGCGTGAGCCGGGCTACCGCAGCGAACTGGGCGCACGCCCGAAAACACGCCGAAACGCGCGCCTGAAACCTGCGGCGGATTCGTATCCGGCGTGTGCGGCGACGGTGCTGATGGGCGCCGAAGTACGGCGCAGCTCCCGTCGGGCCTTCAGCATTCGCCAATACCGGATATATCGCAGTGGCGGCTCCCCGACCCGGAGGTGGAACCGTTCTGCGAAGGCTGCCCTGGACAGGCCCACCGATTTCGCCAGATCAGGGACGTGCCACCGGTGGTCAAGCCGGTCGTGAATCTGTTCCAGGGCGTCGTGAATGACCGGGTCCGCAATCGCCGCCAGGAACACCGGCCTCGGTCCGTCGAGCTGACATCGTCGCAGCATCTCCACCAGCATGATGTCCGCAAGCCGCTGGGCGACGAAGTCGAACCCGAGCCGGGCATTGATCAACTCGCCTTCCAGCAGCCATGCCGCCCGGCCCAGTTCGCTCTCGTCGGTGAGATCCCGGGAACGCAGCAGCATCCGCTGCGGCAGGTGGTGCGCCAGTGGATGGGGCAGGGCCCGTTCCAGCGCGTAGACGCAGCGCAACAAGCGGGCAGGGGAGGACGAATCACCCGTTTGGGGCTTAATCTCGTGAGGGTCGCCGTCGGCGAGCAACACGCCATCCAGGGAGCGAAGGTCAAACTCGGCATCGTCGTCCCCGAACCTCAGGGTGCATCGGCCGGAGATGACGAAATAAGCCTGCATCGGCGCATCCTGGCCCGTGTGGACATCGCTGAGAGCGATCGGCCGCACGGAGGTACACTTCAGGTCGAGCACCTCCAGCACTTCGCTCAGAATATCCATGGCCGTCCACGTTATACGCAAACCAGGCAAATTTCATCAGGACTTGAACTTGCAATGGACTGCAATGCCCAACCTGCATAGACTGTTCGGTGGAGGTTGGAACGCCATGATCCGCAGTTTACAGGCCGCTGCCTTCGCGTTGATCGCAGGGTGTGCGTCGAACCCGAGCCAGGTCGTGTCGCCCCGCTGCGACTTGTTTGATAACTGTTTCGATCGCACCCGGGTCCGGTCGTACGAGTTTCTGGACCGCGACACCCTCATCGTCGAGGTCGGACCCTACCGCTGCCCCTTCCTGGTGGAGGTGGACGGAATCGACTGCGGCCTGGCATTTGCGGGCCGCGTCGCGTTCTACGACAACGACCGCCGGATCTGCCCCCTGGACAACGCCGTGCTGGCCACGGACATATTCGTGGGCAGTTATCCGCAGGACGTTTGCTATATCCGCGACGTGAGGGCCATATCCGAGGATGAACTCCTCGAGCGCTACGCCACATCCGGGAGAATCCCACCGCTGCCACCGGCGGGTTCGGGGGAATTGCAGGTAGAAGAGGTTGCCGAGACTACCGCGCCCGGAAGCGAGCCCGTTGACGATTCACCGGAAGCAGGCTCCGTGGACGAGCCGGCAGAATCTACCTGACGGCGCTACCGGGCGCCCCGGCGAACGACTGCAACCGCAGCAGCGCCTGATCCTACGGCGTGCAGATCGCGCGGCCGCGTTCTTCTAGCCCTTCGTTGTAGGTGATCAACGCCGGGGTCATCGAGGAAACGAGATCGTAGATCCGGCGATCGTCGGCAGGGTGGGTGGAGGCAAATTCGGCGGGTTGATCGCCCTCACGATTTGCTGACATGTTCTTCCACAGCTCGATACTGGCGCGGGGATCGTATCCGGCCTTGGCCATGTACTCCAGGCCCTTGAGATCGGCGTCGGATTCCTGGCCGCGGCTGAACGGCAACAGCAAACCGAATGACGCCAATGTGCGCCCGGCTTCACGCCCGACGCTGCTCCCGTAGCGCCCGTAATTTCCATAATACGGGTCATAGATTCCGCGGCCGATCTGCTCGCCGACGGCTCCGGCGAGAATCTCCAGAACATCGCCGCCGCGCTCGCGCCTGGCCCGCGCCATGACGTGATTCTCGGTCACGTGAGCGATTTCATGGCCTATGACGGCGGCGAGGGAATCGACCGTATCGGCGACCTTGAAGATGCCCGTAAAGACACCGATCTGTCCACCGACCATGGCGAATGCGTTGATGGCTTCGTCGTCGAATACCACCACTTCCCAGTTCATCTCCGAATAGGGCTCTTCCAGGACCTCGATGATGCTCCACGCGACGCACTCGACGAACGGCTGTATCCGCGGATCGGCGGGCTTGGGGATGTCCCGCTTCATGGTGAGCCATTGAACCCGCGTCTCGCGCTCGATTTCCTTCGCGCTGACGAACTGTGCCTGGGCTGTGCCCGCGGCCAGCATGGACAACGCTGTGGCGGTCAACAGGAGATTTCGTGAAAAGTGTTGGTGCATGGCCTGCCCCCAAAGTCCAACAAACATAAGGCGTTAGATACCCCGGATGCTCAGAGGTTCACTTGCATGAGGCAAGATAACACATGTTGCCGCGAAAATCGTTTGTGCAGATGCGTGCGGGCCTGGTGCTGAAGTGGTATCCGCTGCAGCCTGGCTGCGTCCAGCGCAATGATCAGGAGAAGGGGGATGGGTCTGACGGTATGGAGGGTACGGTTGTTGCCTTGTGGAGCGACACCGATTGATGCGCATAATATATATTATGTTAAATAAGACATAAAGGGATAAACCGGTTAGTCCCGGCTTCAGTCGAGGAGAAAAGGCTTTTCGCCTGAATTGAAAACTGCGGACCCCTGCCAGGGCCCGCAGTCTTTTCGAACGCGATCGCCGCTCAGTCTTCGGTCAGTCTCTCGTAGGTCACGAGCGCGAAGATCGTCACAGCCGCCGCAGCCAATGCCGCTCCGGCACTGCTGAGGATGCTTGTGAGGTAACCGCCGATTGCAGGTATCGCATCAAGCGCGCCGTCGCCACCGGCACCCAGGAACACGGCAATCAGAATGAGCGAAACCCGATTGTCGCTTGCCACATAGTACCCAAGTACAAGTCCCGCGATCGCCAGAATGAGTCCCCCCATTGGGATTCCCGGGATCAGCGCGACCGCGAGTACGGCGACCACATTAACGATTCGAACGATTTTGCCTGGGCTCATCTTGCTCCTCCCAATATTGTTATAGACGTCTTGGGATCCAGACGCCGTTCTTGATTGGAATTTGGCACCAGGATCGCCAAGTGCCTATCCTAGCACGATTGCTGGCAGCCCGTGGCAGCACTGCCCGTTTGTGTAACCGTACTACCATGATTTTCGACCTACGTTTCGATGATGTTTCGCTGGCTTTCGGAGACCAGGTGATCCTCCGCAAGGCCAATCTTCGCCTCGACCCGGGCGAGCGCGTATGCCTGATCGGGCGAAACGGATGCGGCAAGTCATCCACTCTCAAGCTCCTGACCGGAGAAATCGAGCCGGACGAAGGCCGGGTCGAGAAGCCCTCGGAGATGCGCCTTGCCATGTTGAGCCAGGCGCTCGACGAGCCAACCGAGCGATACGTACGGGATGTCGTGGCCGACGGCATGTACGCGCAGCGCGCCCGAATCGAAGCCTTTCACGCCCTTTCCGCCGATCTGGCGCCGGGCAAGGCCGAGTTGCGCGAACTCGAGGCCCTGCAAGCGGCGATAGAGGCCGGCGGCGGCTGGTCGATAGACGTCCAGGTGGACGCAGTCATTTCGCAGCTCGAGTTGCCCTCTTCCGAGCGGATGAGCGAACTGTCGGGTGGCTGGCGCCGAAGAGTTGCTCTGGCGCAGGCGCTGGTCGGGCGGCCCGAACTGTTGCTGCTGGACGAACCGACCAACCATCTGGATCTCAGCACGATCGAGTGGTTGGAAGAGGAAGTTCGCCGCTATGACGGTACGGTGCTGTTCGTGTCTCATGACCGGGGATTCGTTGAACGACTGGCGACGCGCATTGTCTCCATCGACCGGGGTGTTCTGCGGTCCTGGCCGGGCGGCTACCGCTCGTACCTGCGCCAGAAACGCAAGGCGGATGCCGAGGAGGACCGCGCCAATGCCCTTTTCGACAAGATACTGGCCGAGGAAGAAGCCTGGATACGGCGGGGCATCAAGGCCCGGGAAAGCCGCAACGAGGGTCGTGTACGAGCGCTGGAGGCGATGCGCGAGGAGCGCAGCCAGCGCATCAAGCGGCCTCCCACGGCAAGGATTCACATCAACGAATCAGACCAGTTATCCGGCAAGAAAGTTATCGAAGTACGTAACGTAACCCACGGTTACGGCGGCAAAATACTGCTTCGACAGTTCTCGCTGCGCATCATGCGCGGCGAGCGGATCGGCATCATCGGCAACAACGGTGTCGGCAAGAGCACCCTGCTGCGAATCCTGCTGGGCGAAGTGAAGCCGGACTCCGGCTCCGTCAAACGCGGAACTCACCTTCAGGTGGCCTACTTCGACCAGCTTCGGCGGGAATTGGATACCTCAAGGACAGTGGCGGAAATCGTCGGCGAAGGTCGCGACTATATCGACATTCAGGGGCGCAAGAAGCACGTCGTCGGTTATCTGACCGACTTCCTGTTCTCGGCGAAACGCGCCATGACTCGGGTGTCGGCCCTGTCCGGCGGTGAGCGAAACCGTGTCATTCTCGCCAAGCTGCTGATCCAGCCCGCGAATCTGCTGATCTTCGACGAACCGACCAATGATCTGGATGTGGAAACCCTTGAGGCACTGGAATCGCGGTTGGTGGCCTACTCCTCGACATTGATCGTTGTCAGCCATGACCGCTACTTCCTCGACAAGGTGGTCACCAGCACACTGGTTTTCGAGGGAGACGGCGTCGTCAACCGATACGCCGGGGGCTACAGCGACTGGGAACGGCTTCGCCGGCAACTGGCGGTCGGGGATTCACTGGGGATCACGACCAAGGCAGCCAAACGGTCATCGGGACGGTCCCCCTCCCCCGCCCGGAAGCTCTCCTACAAGCTGCGGCGCGAGCTGGACAGACTTCCAAAGCGAATTCATGGGTTGGAAGAGCGAGTGCAAGCCATGGAAGCGCAGGTAAACGCTGCGGAGTTCTATCGTCAGTCTCACGAAACGGTTCAGGCAACGCTGCTCGAACTCGAGCAGGTGCGTTCAAGGCTCGAGACGGCTGTGGAACGCTGGGCCGAACTGGAATCCTTGTCCCAGGAAATGGGTTAGCGCTCTCGGCGCCAGCCGGCGCCACGCACGATGCGGCGGGAGCATCGACCGCGCCGGCGGGATATTCGCTGTGGACTTGGGACCGCCGATACAGCAGAATTCCTCCGGTTCGCCGGCTCCCGTGGCAGCGCTTTCGGGATGTCATCAGGCCCATTTGAGGAACGGTTCCAGCGACGAACAGGGAAGAACAATGACCGAATCCGCGAAGCACAATCATCTGATACCCCAGACCACCTGGCAGAAACTCTACCTGGGATGGTTCCTGTTCTGTTTCCTGATGGTCTGGGTCGGCACCTGGGCCGTGAATGAGCCGGTGGCCGTGCTCGGGATGCCCATGGTGTTCGTATGGTGCAGCGGTTGGGGACTTGTCTGGCTCCTGGGCTGCCTCTACTGCGGGCTCAAGATTGAGGCCGAACGCGAAGCCTCCCGGGGAGCATGAGCATGGAATCCTGGCACTACACCGTCATCATCGTCATTATCTATGCGCTGCTCATCCTCTGGGTGGGCACCGGCCGCTGGACCAAGGTCGGCCGGGTGGCCATGGACGACTACTTCAAGGTCGCGCCCGGTTTCGGGTTCATTGTGCTCTATCTCGGCATTGCCGGGGGCTTCCACACGGCCTTCGCCATCCCGGGCTCCATGGGCTTCTATCACGCCCACGGCGTCGCCTTTGCCGCCAATGTCCTGTGGACCGTCTTCACGCCCCTCGGGGTGATCTACTTCATCGGCGCGCGGATTACCTGCCTGGGCCGCAAATTCAACTACATCACGCCGGCGGACCTGCTGGTGGATTACTTCGGCGACGGCAAATTCCGCGCGTTCATTGCCATCTACATCCTGTCCTGCTGCATTCCACTGATGACGGCCAACGTCACCGGGCCCGCCGTGCTGCTCTCGGAAGGCACGCAGGGGAACATCCCCTACGTCGGGGCGCTGCTCATCATGGGCGTCATGGTGATGATTTATGTCACCTCAAGCGGCATTCGCGGCGTCACCTGGACCACGGTAGCCCAGGCGGTGTGGATGTTCGTTGCGGTGTGGGCGGCGGCCGTGTGGTGCCTGAACCTGATCGACGGCAACCTCATGACGCTCTTCAACCGGATCCTTGAGACCGAACCGTCGATGCTGACGCTGCCGGGACCCAATGGGCTGGCGACACCGGAATGGTGGCTCACCTTCCCCGTCTTCGGGCTTGCGTTGTACTGGGCGATACTGCCCCGCGGTTTCATGTTCTTCTACTCCGCACGGGACGTTAAGACCACCCGGCGCATCGGGCTGACCGTGGGCCTCTATCTCATGACCCTGTACCTGCCCGCGATGGTGATCGGTTTCACCGCTTTCTACTACCTCCCACAGGCCGATTCCGACGGCTCCTTCCCGCTGATGCTGGCAACCTACGCGCCGGCCTGGTTCGCCGGGCTGATCGTGGCGGGCGGACTGGCGGCCGGAATGTCCTCCCTGGACGCCGATACCAACGCCAATTCCGCGATGCTGACCAAGGACGTCTACGCGAGCTTCGTCAGAAAGAATGCGCCGGATCGGCACTACATCACCATCGGGCGTCTCATCGTCGTCGGCCTGGTGGCGGTCACGGTGGCGGCTGCTGCCTATCGTTGGGGCCTGGTTGTGCTCATGATCGGCGTGACTGCTTCAATGATCACCCAACTCCTGCCTGCCGTCGTGGCGGTCACCGTCCCGATGGGTATTCGTTTCACCAAGGCGGGGGTCACCGCGGGCATCCTCGCCGGGCTTGCCGTCTCGCTGCTGTCGCGTTTCTTCGCCGCGGACCTGCTGCCCGACGGGTGGCGGTTCGACCCGTCCTTCTGGGGCCTGGTCGTCAATGTTCCGGTGACCCTGATCGTGAGCCGTTTCACGACGCCGCCGGACCCGGAGGCAGTGGCGCGGATACGCGCAGCACTTGACGAAGAGTTCAGCCGGAAGCCTGCTACCTGAATGCGCTCTTCGGTAATCTGAATCTTTTTTAATCGCCGGTTCGGTCGTGGAAGCATGAGATCGAACCGTTCGGTCGCGCGAGCGGACAATCGAATCGGTATAATTGTCGATTGTGCCGGCCAACCCTGAGGGCAATTGAAATGAGCGAACAACCGTGGAAGACCGATGACTGGTTCAGCAGTGCCTGGAACTACAACGACCAGGTCACAAGGGACCTCAACTTCCCCGATTCCATCAAGATCCACGACGTGTCGCTGCGCGACGGCGAACAACAGACCGCCATTGCCTACACCTACGACGACAAGATTCGCATCGCCGAGGCCCTTGCCGAAGCCGGCATCCACCGCATAGAGGCCGGCCTACCCGCCGTCTCCAAGGACGATTTCCGCGCCATCGAGGCCATCGTCAAGCGCGACCTGGGGCCGGACATCTACTCCTTCTGCCGCTGCATGAAGGCCGACATCGACGCCTCCGTCGACTGCGGCGTCAAGGGCCTGATCATGGAGGTTCCGGCCAGCCCGCACCTGATCGAACACGGCTACAAGTGGCCTCTGCAGAAGGCCATCGATCTCTCCGTGGAAGCTACAGCCTACGCTCACGAGCAGGGTCTGGAGGTGGTGTTCTTCCCGATCGATTTTTCCCGTTCGGAAATCGACTGGGTGCTCAATCTCATCGATACGGTGGCCACCGAAGGGCACATGGACGCGCTCGTTCTCGTGGACACATTCGGCGTGGTCTCGCCCCACGCGATGAAATTCTTCGTCCGCGCCGTCCGCAACCGCTTCCCGGACACGCGGCTTGAAACGCACTTCCACCAGGACTTCAGCCTCGGCGTGGCCAATACGCTGCTGGCGCTGGCCGAAGGCGCCGAAGTCGTGCATTCAACGGTGCTCGGCATCGGCGAGCGCGCCGGCAACGCGCCCACCGAAGACGTCGTCATGGCGCTGCTGACCATGTACGGCATTGACATCGGCATCCGCACCGAGAAGTTCTATTCCCTCTCCAAGCTGGTCCAGGATCTCTCCAACGTGGACGTGCCCAGCAATCGCTCCATCGTCGGCGACCGGCTGTTCCAGGTGGAGTCCGGCATCATCGCCAACTGGTTCTACAACTGCGGCCTCGAGCACCAGACGGAACTGTTCCCCTTCAGGCCCGAACTGGTCGGCCAGTCGGAGGCTGAGGTGGTTCTGGGCAAGGGCAGCGGCATCGACTCGGTGAACATCTGGCTGAGCCGCATCGGCGCGCAGGCGACCGACGAGGAAGTCGCCGAGATCCTCATGCAAGTCAAGGCGTTGGGTCTGCAGACCAAGAGTCTGCTCACCGAAGAGCAGTTCCGGGAGATCGTCGCCCGAACCGTGTCCAGGGCCGCCTAGAGCCGCGCCATGCGACCGATGGATTACATCGTTCCGGAGTCCGCCGAGGCCGCCGTGGCCATACTGGCGGAGCGAGGCGAACACGCCTGCCCTCTCGCGGGCGGGACCGACCTTGTAGTCGATCTGAAACACGCGCCCGGCAATATTCATGCGTTGGTTGACGTATCGGGACTTGCGGAATTCCGCGGTATCGAGGAGACCGAAGAAGGACTGCGCATTGGCAGCATGGCGACCTACGGCGAGATCATGGAGCACCCGACGTGTCTTGAGAAAACACCGGAGGTGGTGGCGGCATCCCATACGGTCGGCGCGGTCCAAACCCGCAATCTGGGTACCATCGGAGGCAATCTCGTGACATGTGTGCCCTCGGCGGACAGCGCGCCTGCACTGATGGTGCTGGATGCCGAAGTCACGCTCGTGGGAACCAACGGCTGGCGGCGCATGCCAATCGAGGACTTTTTTGTCGGACCGAGAAAGACGATCCTCGAGCCGTACGAATTATTGGCGGAAATCTGGATTCCGAAGCACACGCTGGGCAAACCGTCGAGCTTCTACAAGTTCGGGCTGCGCAAGGGCCAGGCGCTGGCGCTGGTGAATGCCGCCGGCGCCCTCGAATTGGACGGAGATCTCATTGTGGAGCCCCGAATCGCCCTTGGCGCCGTTGCACCGACCCCGATTCGGGCCGTGAAGGCGGAAGCCCTCCTGGACGGTCAGCAAGTCAGCAGCGAGTTGCTGGACGAGGCGGCCAGGATCGCGGTGACGGAAACCAAACCCATTGACGATTTCAGGGCGTCCAAGAACTATCGGCGGCAGTTGATACGAACGCTGACCCGGCGGGTGCTCGAGCGGTCCGTGGAAATCGCCCGGGAACGCCGGAAACAAGGCGAGCTACAGTAACGGAGAACTGAACCCATGTTGGTGGAACTTACGGTAAACGGCGAATCCAGGTCGGCCAACGTGGCGCCGGAAACGACGCTGCTGAAAATGCTGCGCGAGGAACTCGGTCTCACCGGGGCGAAGCTGGGCTGCGATGTGGGCGACTGCGGCACCTGCACCGTCATCGTTGACGGCGTATCCGTCAACTCCTGCCTGATGTTGGCCGGCCGCGCCAGCGGTTGCGACGTGACCACCATCGAGGGGATGGCATCCGCCGATGAGCTGCATCCCCTGCAGCAGAAATTCGAGGAACTCGGCGCCCTGCAGTGCGGTTTCTGCGGTCCGGGCATGCTCATCTCGGCCAAGAACCTGCTGGACACCAACCCGGAACCCACGGTCTTCGAAGTGAGGGACGCCCTTGCGGGTAACCTGTGCCGTTGTACCGGCTACACCAAGATCATTGAAGCGGTCATCGATGCTGGCGAGATGATGAGTCAGGAGCAAGCCAACGTCTGAACGCCGCTCACTACCAGGAGATACTCATGGCGACCCGAATCAAGGATATCCAGACCAACGTTGAAGATCTGGTCACAGCCCGTGAAACCAGAGCGCCATCGAGGCGGCCTGTCGCGGTTCCCATCGACCAGCCCGTCACCTACCCGCTGGATCTTCCGGAGAGCGAGGCACGTCTTCGAACGCCGGCCGTAGGCCAGCGGGCGACGCGCCCGGACGGCCGTCTGCACGGACTCGGGCAGACCCAGTACATCGACGACATCACTTTCCCCCACATGCTGCATGCGAAAATCCTGCGCAGCGAATACGCGCACGCTCGCATCGTGAACGTCGACACCAGCGAGGCGGAGAAAATGCCCGGCGTCATCGCGACGCTGACCGGCGCGGAGGTGCCGGAAAATTCATTTGGCCCCACCTATCAGGACCAGCCTATACTCGCCTACCCCATCGCGCGGCATCGCGGCGACGGTGTGGCGGCCGTGGCGGCGACCACCGAACAGTTCGCCCTGGATGCGCTGGAGAAGATCAAGGTCGAGTACGAGCCATTGCCGGCCGTCTACGACCCGCTGGAGGCGTTGGAGGAGGATTCGCCGAAGGTTCACGGCGACACCAACATCTACACCAGCAAGACCATCAGGAAAGGCGATGTGGAGGCGGCGCTGGCAGCATCCGAGCACGTCTTCGAACGCCGGTTCAGCACCCAGATGGTCGAGCACGTGCCGTTGGAACCCCATGCAACCATCGCGTCCTGGGACGGTAACGGCCGCGTCTCCATCTGGTCCAGCCTCGGGCGGATCACGCTGGGCCGCGAGGACCTGGCACGCACGCTGCAAATGCCCCAGAGCCGGATCCGATTGATCGGAACGGTGGTTGGCGGAAATTTCGGCGGCAAGAACGAGATCACCAACGAGCCCATTGTGGCGCTCCTTGCCAAGAAGTCCCGCCGGCCCGTCAAGGCCGTCTACAGCCGTGGCGACGAGTTCGTCTCATCCACCATCCGGCATCCCTTCATCATGGACTACACCACCGGCGTGGATAACGAAGGCAGGATTCTGGCACGGAAGATTCGCCTTGTCCTCGATGGCGGCGCCTATTGCTCGTGGACGGGCACGACCATCGGCAAGGGGTCCATCCTGGCGCCGGGGCCGTACAACATCGAGAACATCCTCGTGGAGGCCTACGCGGTCTATACAAACAAGACGACCACGGGCGCCATGCGCGGCTTCGGCGCGCCCCAGGTCTGCTTTGCCTATGAATCTCAGATGGACGACATCGCTGATGCACTGGGCATCGACCCGCTGGAGATCCGGCTGCGAAACGGCTTCTCGGAGAACTCGCTGAGTCCCACGGGGCAGAGCCTGCAGAGCGTGGCCTTGAAGGAGTCGTTGATCCAGGCCGCAGATCGCTTTGGCTGGAAGGAGTAGCGAGCATGAAGAAACGCGGACGCGGCATGGCCTGCATGTGGTATCCCATCGGCTTTACGGTGGCCGCCAACCCCAGCGCGGCGACCGTGAAGGTCAATACCGACGGTACGGCGACACTGCTCACCGGCACCGTGGAAACCGGCCAGGGGGCACTGACGGTACTCGCCCAGATCGCTGCGGAAACGCTGGGGCTCGCCACCGACGACGTCCACGTGGTTTCGGGCGACACCGATGTCACCCCCATGGACACCGGCGCCATCGCCAGCCGAACCACTTATGTCACAGGTAACGCCATCGTCAACGCCGCCGAAAAGGCGCGGGACATCCTCTTCGAGGCCGCCGCCCCGCTGCTCAACGTCAAGCCGGAGCAGCTTGAGGTCAGGGATCGGCACATCCAGGTGCTGGGATTTCCCTCGAGATCCATCGCCATCGACAAGGTGGTCCACCACAGCGAAACGGTGCTGGGCAATCCCGCCATCGGCAGCGCCTCGTACAACCCGCCAACCGTGGACATGGACCCGGAAACCGGTCAGGGCAAACCCTTCAATACCTACGTTTATGCGACCCAGATCGCCGATGTCGAGGTGGATGACGAAACCGGCGAAGTGGAAATACTGAAGATCGTCGCCGTCCACGACTGCGGCACACCCATCAATCCGATGCTGGTCGAAGGCCAGATCCAGGGCGGCATTTCCATGGGCGTGGGATTCGCGCTGCAGGAAGAGATCCTCTTCGAGGAAGGCCGGCAGATCAATCCGAACCTGACCAACTACATCATGCCCACCAGCCTCGATATGCCTGAAATCGAGGTCGGACTCGTCGATAACTACGATCCCACAGGTCCGTTTGGCGCCAAGGGCGCCGGGGAACCCACGGCGGTACCCACCGCGGCATGCATCATGAATGCGATCTACGACGCGGTGGGAGTCAGGATCACCGCCCTGCCCGCCACGGCGGAGCGTGTGCTGGCCGCCATCAACGAAAAACGTGATGCCGAACGGGCTGCCGCAGCGTAGGCATAGTGCCTGTAAATGTTTATTTATCAGCGCTTTATAAATCAATAATAAAGTTCTTTATTGCTCATGCCGCACGGTTCGGGATTCGATATTCCAGAGACCATGAAGGCCTGGGTCCTGGGTGATCCGGACGAACTCAAACCAGTAGAAAAATCGGTGCCGTCACCCGGTACGGCCGAGGTGCTGATCAGGATCGACGCCGTGGCGATCTGCGCCACTGATCTTGAGATCATCAGTCACGGCGCACCGGCGCTCATTGACGGCGGCCCGCCATTCAACAAGAACTTTACGCCGGGCCACGAGTTCATGGGCACGATCGTGCAGCTCGGACCGACCGTGGACGAATACGCCGTGGGCGATCGAGTCGCGGTGGAAATCCATGCGGGTTGCGGCCGATGCCGACGTTGCCGCATGGGCATGTATACGTCGTGTCTCAACTACGGCGCCAATTTCGGCGACTTCTCCAAGGGACATCGGGCCAACGGCTATACGACCGATGGCGCGTTCACTCAGTACGCCGTCAACCACGTCAATACACTGGTTCGCGTGCCCGACGCCATGAGCGATGAAGTTGCCACGTTGATCGTCACTGCGGGTACGGCGACCTATGGGCTTGATGTCCTCGGTGGACTGGTGGCCGGCGACAGCCTGGTGGTCACCGGAGCCGGGCCCATCGGGTTGCTAGGTGTCGCCGTCGGGAAGGCCCTGGGCGCCGAACCCGTCATCCTCACGGATATTGTCGACGAGCGCCTGGAAATCGGCGTGCGCCTGGGTGCCGATCATGTGATCAATGCCGCGCGTGAACCGGCTGTGGAGGCTGTGCGGCGCGCCAACGGCGGACACGGCGTGGATTTCGCCCTGGAATGCTCCGGAGTCCCCAGCGCGCTCGATGACGTCATTGCCATGGTCAACCGCGGTGCTCGAATCTGCCTGGCCGCGTTCGCACATGGGCCGGTGAAGGTGGACATCAGCCAGATCGTCATGAACAACACCTACCTTTTCGGAATTCGCGGCGAAGGCAAGAGTGCCGTGCGGCGCGCCGCCGCGCTCATGGCGCAGCAGAAATTCGATGCAACGCCCGTACACACACATACTTTTCCGTTGAGCGAACTGCCGGAGGCTCTCCGGCACGCCCGCGAGAAGCTCGACGGCGCCATCAAGGTGGTGATCAGGAACCAGGATTGGTGAACAAGTAGTTTCACCACCCGATACTCCAGGAGGACAGGACACATGCCCGCTTATTGGCTCGCACGCGCAAAGGTCAACGATCCGGTTGAATACAAGCGATACACGGACCTGGTCCCGGACATTCTCGACAGGTTTGGCGGAAAGGTGCTGGCCCGCGGCGGCCGTCACGAGCACCTGGACAACGGCGGGTTCTTCCACCGGCACATCGTCGTGGAATTCCCGACGTTTGACGATGCCGTGGCCTGCTACCGGTCAACGGAATACCAGGAAGCACGAAAATTCCGATTGAACGGGGTGGGCGACAACGAATTGGTGATCGTCGAGGGAGGCGATGCGACTCCGCAGTAGCTACTATTACTGGGCTACCTGGTCCATCACCAGGTCAACGATTCCACCGCCCTCCCCCGGCGTGTAACTGATTTCTCCGTAGACGTCGCCGGGTTGCTCGGTAGGCTCCCCGGAAGCCGATATCCGGGCGACGATCGTAAGCTCTGCGAAATCGGCGAGCGAGCGCCCCGGCAGCATGTTGTTGGCGTCGCTCAACGAGAATTCTCCCGGCACGGCAGATGCTGATTCGCGGATCACGGCAACGGGCGGACCGCCTTCCGGCGCCCGCGCGAATATGAACAGGGCGGCCCCGGGGCTGTTGATCGCACCGGCATCGCCGAGTCCTTCTCCGAGCTGGATTCGAAGCCTGATCTCGAGCCCTGCGGGCGCTTCCGTCTGCGCAAGCTGCAACGGCGGTTCCTGCACCGGTTCGGAGATGCCTCCCAGAGCATTCAGATGCTGCTCCAGCACGTCACGCAGCGCCTGCGGAGGGTCCAACTGCAGCAGGCGGCTCCACCTGCTGCGTGCGATGTTCGGGCGTTGGGTCGCTGCCGCGGCCAGGCCGCCGTACCACAGCGCCGTGGCATTGTCGGGCTCGACTTCCAGGGCATCTTCAAAGATCTGTCCTGCGTCTCCCAACAGCGCCTGCGGGTCAGTGAGGGTTTGTGCTTCAGCGAAAGCCAGTTTCATGTCGGTCCCGGGCACCGGATCCCGAGCCAGCCCTTCACTGAACGCCCGCCGCGCATCGGCGTAGCGGCCCAACGACATATAGCTCTGTCCCAGCAGGTACCAACCCGCCGGATCGTCCGGTTGTTCCTGCAGTCGGGCATCGAGCCCTTCCACCAGTTCGGCCATGGGCGGCAACGTGCTATCGGAAGTCGACAACGACTGACCATTCCACGTGCCGATACCAAGGTAGAGGCCCACCGCCGACGGCACCAGGAGTGCAGCGACCAACGAGCCCAGCCGGGACCAGCCGCCGGTAGCCTGCCGTTGCCGCCAGAGCGGCACCACCACGAATCCCAGGGCTGCAACGGACAACACCGCAGCACCAATCCAGAACTGCGCCATCATGAGGATTCCTCGTCCAGCGGTTGCGCCATTCGGCTGCGCAGGATGCGCGCAAAGACCACCATCCCGAGGATGACAAAGAACGCCGGTCCGACCCACAACGCCCAGGTAGAGGGCTGGAAGCGAGGCCGATAGAGCACGAAATCACCGTAGCGGGCGACGAGAAACTCGTTCACTTCGCCCCGGGTGGCGCCCTCCCCCATCATATCGCGGATTTCCCGGCGCAGGTCCGAGGCCAGCGGCGCGTTGGAATCCGCGATGGTCTGGTTCTGGCAGACCAGGCAGCGGACCTCCTTGATCAGCGCCTGGTATTCCGCCTCAAGTTGCGGATCCTCAAATGGCGGCTCGGGGTCGATGGCCCACGCCGAGGCAGGCATCAGCGCCCACGCCGAGCCCAACAACAGCACCCAGGCCGACGCAACTGCAATTGCACGGGTCATTCGCCTGCCTCCAGCGGGCACGGCAGGCTGCCGCATTGCTCGGCAATCTTCGGCAGGAAGTCCCGAGCCCAGATTTCCTCGTCCAGCGGTGCGATGTGCTTGTGCAGCACGGTACCGTCGCGCCCCAGCAGGAATGTCTCCGGCGCGCCGTATACCCCCCAGTCGATGGCGACCTCGCCCAATTCGTCGAAGGCGGAGGCCACGTAGGGATCACCCAGGTCCGTGAGCCAGTTGAGCGCCGTCTGCCGGTCGTCCTTCCAGTTCAGCCCGTAAATCGGTATGGCGCCGGACTCGGCCAGATCCACGAGGAAGCCGTGCTCCTGGCGGCAGCCGACGCACCAGGTCGCCCACACGTTCAGCAGCGCCACCTGGCCGTCAATATCCCGGTTGCCCAGCGTCTCGCCGGCGTCCTTGAGCCTTGGAAGCTCGAATTCAGGCGCCGGCTTGCCCAGCAGCGGTGACGGCACGTAGCCCGGATTCAGGCTCAGGCCCCGATAGAAGAATGCCGCCAACACCGCGAAGATCGACAGCGGAACGAGGTATCGCACCATCATCCCGCCTCCGCCGTCCGTGGCGCCTGTCCCGGCGCCGCCTGACGCACCCGCTCCGAACGGTAACGCGGGTCTGTAAGCGCCACCAAACCGCCCAGGGCCATGATGATCGCACCCAGCCAGATGAACCGGATCAGGGGCCTGTATTGAACCCTCAGGCTCCACGCGCCCTCCCCCAGCGAGTCGCCCAGGGCGACCAGCAGATCGCGCCGCCAACCGGCGTCGATCGCGGTCTCCGTCATGGGGCTTTGCTGGACCCGGTAGACCCGTTTCTGCGGAGTGAGAACCGAGACCAGGCGGCCCTCACGGCGCACCTCGAACTCGCCTTCCAGCGCCTGGTAATTCGGTCCCTCTACTTCGCGGATTCCTCTGAAAATGAACTCGTAGCCGCCGACTTCGCGCCGGTCCCCGGGGACGGCGGCGGCATCGGTTTCAATGCTGTAACTCGAGGTCACCGTTACACCGAGAATGAATACACCAACGCCCAGGTGCGCAAGGATCATGCCCCATTGTCCCCGCTGCAATGGCCGCGGCGCTGACCGGTTCCGCACCGCGCGTGTAATCGGATCAAGCAACGAAGACAGCACCAGCCAACAACCTGCCATCACCCCGATCGACGTCATTACACCGGCGCCACCGAATAGCAGCCATGGAAGCGTTATGCCGAGGACCACGGCAATGCCGGCCGGAATCCTCAAACGCCGGGCGAGCACCGAAGCCGACATTTTCTGCCAGTACGCATGCATACCCAAGCCGACGAACGCCGCCAGCGGAAGCATTGGAATCAGGAACGCTATATTGAAGTAAGGTGGTCCGACGGAGGGTTTGCCGAAGCCCAGCGCGTCGGAAAACAGCGGATACAGCGTGCCGAGCAGCACCACGGCCGTCGCGGCCATCAGCAGAACATTGTTGATGAGCAGAAACGACTCCCGGGAGATCGGCCGAAATCCGCCCTCGTCCTTGAAACGCCGCGCTCGGATCGCGTAGAGGAGCAAAGCCCCGCCGCTGATGGCGCTCAACAGCAGCAGGATGAACAGGCCCCGCGCCGGGTCCGATGCGAAAGCGTGCACCGATACCAGGATGCCCGAGCGCACCAGGAACGTCCCGAGCAGGCTGAGCGAGAACGCCGCGATGGCCAGCAGCAGGGTCCAGCTCCTGAAGATGCCGCGCCGTTCCGTGACCGCCAGGGAGTGAATCAGCGCCGTGGCCGCAAGCCAGGGCATGAACGAGGCGTTTTCCACCGGATCCCAGAACCACCAGCCGCCCCATCCCAGTTCGTAGTAGGCCCACCAGCTCCCGAGTGCAATGCCGATGGTCAGGAACATCCAGGCGCCCACTGTCCAGGGCCGGGTCCACCGCGCCCAAGCGGAGTTCAGCCTGCCCGTCAAGAGTGCGGCGACGGCGAACGCAAACGGCACCGAGAGCCCGACGTAGCCCATGTAGAGGAGCGGCGGGTGCATGACAAGCCCCGGGTCCTGAAGCAGCGGATTCAGGTCGTTGCCGTCCACAGGCGGCGGAAACACCCGGTCGAACGGGTTCGATGTCAACAGCGTGAACAGCAGCATGCCCACGCTCACCAGCCCGAGCACACCGAGGACGCGGGCGGCAAAGGTTTCGGGCAACTCCCGGCTCGCAGAGGCCACGCCCAGCGTCCAGCCTGCCAGGATCAGTATCCACAGCAGCAGGGAGCCTTCGTGGGAGCCCCAGACCGCGGCGATCTTGTAGGGCGTGGGCAGCGCACTGTTGGAGTTGAGCGCGACGTAGCGCACGCTGAAATCGTCGGTATAGAAGGCGTGGGCGAGCACCACAAAGGCCGCGGCGACGAATACGAACTGCCCCACCGCCATGGGCCGCGCCAGGGCCATCCAGTCGGTCCGCTGCCGGGCGGCGCCCAGCAAGGGCACCGATGCCTGGATCAGCGCCAGACCCAACGCAAGGATCAGCGCGAAGTGGCCGAATTCGGGGATCACGGGGCCTCGCCCTGCTCCGCCTGGGCCAGGGCCTCGGCGATCTCGGGCGGCATGTAGTTCTCGTCGTGCTTGGCCAGGATTTCGTCGGCGACGAAGAGTCCGTTCGCGTCGGGCCGGCCCCGTGCCACGACCCCCTGATCTTCGGCGAACAGGTCCGGCAGTACGCCGGTATAGGTTACGGGCATGAAGTGGGCGTAGTCCGTAACGACGAAGTTCACCGTCAGGCTCCCGGGGTCGCGCTGGATGCTGTCCGGCAGCACCATGCCTCCGAGGTGGTACGCGCGATTGTCCGGGGCCTCGCCGGCAGCCACCTGGGTCGGGGTGAAGAAGTACAGGAGGTTTTCCTGAAACGCACGCAGCGCCAGCCCCGCCGACAGGATCACTCCTGCGGCAACCAGCGCGACGAGTACCATTCTCTGGCGGCGTGGAGTCATCCGATCTGCCTCACCGTGGGTTTCGCACGGGTCTCCTGCTCTGGCTCGGCCTGCTGCAGCCGGGCCAACGCATTGGCCTGGTGCCGATAGGCTGCCCATGCGTTATATACCATAACGGCAAGTGTAACGCCGTAGGCGGACCAGACATAGGGTCCATGGCCGCCCATGTCCAGGAATTCACTCATGCCACCGCCTCCGCCGCGAGATTCCTCACCCAACGGGTCCTCATTTCACGGCGCAGGACCTCCCCCTGGAGGCGCTTGCACAGCAGCCAGCCGAAGAACAGCGAGAAAGCGGCAAGCATGATCAGCAGCGGTATCAGCATGTCCATGGTGATGGACGGTCCGCCCTCCCGGATCAGCGTCGGACCCTGGTGCAGGGTCGTCCACCACTCCACCGAGTAGTGGACGATGGGCACATTCACGACACCCACCACCGCGAGCAGCGCGCTGACCCGGTCCGCCTTGTCGCGATCGTCGAAGGACATCCGCAGAACCATGTAACCGATATACAGGAACAGCAGGAGCAGTTCGAACATGAGCCGCGCATCGCCCCACTCCCAGTAGGTGCCCCACGTGGGCTTGCCCCAGATACCGCCGGTGACCAGTGCCAGGGCGGTAAACCAGGCGCCCAGAGGCGCCACGCTCACCGCCACCGCGTGCGCCAGCTTCATCCGCCAGATGTAGCCGATGGCCGCGGCGACGGCCATGAGGACGTATCCGCCCATGCTCAGGTAGGCAGTCGGTACATGTATGTAAATGATCCTGAAGCTGTCGCCCTGAAGATAGTCTGGCGGCGCCAGAACCAGTCCCCAGAAGGCGCCCACCGCCAGCAGCACGCATGAGGCCGCCCCCAGCCAGGGCGATAGACGCCCGGCGAGCCGGTAGACGTAGGGTGGCGAACCGAGCTGGTGGAAGGCTCGCCAAAGCCGGCTGCGAAGGGGTACTGCGCTCATTCCAGTGCCGTCCTTACGGCTGCCGCCGTTATCGGTGGGCCCAGCGAGACGGAAAGCACGGCCAGTGCCGCGAGCAGGTACAGCGGTCCGGCCAGGGGTTCGCCCAGCGCGGCAAGTTCCGTGGCCCGTGTTCCAAAGATCAGTACCGGGCCCGTCAATGGCAGAATCAGCAGGCCGATGATCGTGCCGCCCGCCCGCAGCGATACGGTCAGGGCCGCACCTATGGCCGCAAGCACGCTCAGCGTCGGCGTCGCCAAGGCCAGCGCTGCGATCAGATCCGGCAATGCCGCGACGGGGAGATAAAACGACATGGCCACGAGCGGCGCCAATAGCAGCAGCGGCAATCCGCTTACGATCCAGTGAGCCACGATCTTTGCCAACACGACAAGCCCCAACGGCGCAGGACCCAGAATCAATTGCTCCATAGTGCCGTCCTCCGAGTCGGCGCGGAACAAGCCGTCGAGGGCCAGGAGCGACGACAGCAGGGCCGACATCCAGATCACCGCGGCGCCCGTGCTCCTGAGCTGGGCCTCGTCGGGAGACGCCGCCAGTGGAAACAGGGAGGCGATGATAACGAAGAAAATCAACGGCGTCGCCAGTTCGCTCCAGCGGCGAAACGCCAGCCGCAGGTCGCGCTGCAGGATTTGAAGCATGACATCGAGCATCAGAGCGCCACCTCGATGGATGCCGCGGTCTCCAGCCGCTTCGGCCGATGCGTGCTGACGACGGCCATCCCGCCCGCTGCGGCGTGGCCCCTGAGCCACTCGATCACCACCTCGGTCCCCCGGCTGTCGAGGTTGGTCAGCGGCTCGTCCAGGAGCCAGAGGCGGGCGGGCTTGAGACGCATGCACGCCAATGCGACCCTGCGCCGCTGCCCGGCCGACAGGCGCCGGACTTTCCGATGACGGCAGGGTTCCAGCCGCAGTTGCCTCAACAACGGCTCAACGGGGTCCCTCCCCTTCCAGAATGAACGGTAGAACTCGAGGTTCTCGTCCACCGTGAATTCCTGTTTCAAGCCGTCCAGATGACCCAGGTAGGCTATCTCCCCCCGATCCTCTGGAAGCAGGCGATGCACGGCCGATCCGCGCCAGTCGATCCGCCCCGCTGCGGGCACGGCAAGACCCGCAAGCACGCGCAACAGGCTGGTCTTGCCGGAACCGTTGGCGCCGGTGACCAGCGCTGTCTGTCCCGGAGCCAACTGGAAGCTGAGATCGCGCAGCAGCCCGACTCCGCCCCGCCTGACCTCCAGGGACATCACCGTGAGCACCAAATCGGTCTCCATGGGAAGCAGACGCCATTGTCGCCCGTCAACGGGCGAATGCAAGCCGACGAGAAAAAAAGAGGGCGTCGAGCGGTCGCGCGCTTCGACGCCCCGTCGGTTATTTCCGGGACCGTCAGGTCAGAAAAACCATTTGCCGCTGAGGCTCAGGCTGATTCCTACCCGCTGATTGATGATTCGGGCCAGTTCTCCCTGGCTGTTGATCTGCCTGAATTCCCGATCCTCGTCCAGGATGTTGTCCAGCTTTGCCTGCACCTCGATCCGGTCGGTGGGAAAGAACTTGTAGACAATTCCAAGCGATTGAAACGGCTCCTCGTAGGCGTCTTCGTTGCGGCCGGTGCCGGCAAAGTAGATGCGCTCGCCGAAGGCGTTGTAGTTCAGGTAGGCGCTGTGCATGCCGTTGTCGGAGTCGTAACCCAGCGTCGCGTTGACGACCCACTCGGAATGACCCGTCATGCGGCGGGTGAGATTGGTCAGAACGGTGGAGAGGTTGGGATCGAGCCTGATCTCCGAATCGCTGAGGGTCATGTTTCCGGTGAGGAACAATCCGGCCGGCAATTCTTTGAGTCCCTCCAGTTCGATACCGGATATCTCGCCGGATTCGGCATTGGCAAAGCTCAGAACCACGTCGTCGTCGGAGCCTGCAGACCGAATCTGTTCGATGGGTGACTGGATCTCCTTGTAAAACAGCGACACCGTCATGTTGTCGCCGCTTCCCCAGAAGAACTCGGAACGGATCTCGAAATTCGAAATCGGCGAGGAAGTCAGCGACGGATTGCCCCTGACGCGCACATTCAGTTCCGGATCGATGTAAACGACACCGGCGACCTCCCGCAAGTCGGGTCGAACCACCGTCTCACCGTAGCTCAGCCGGACCTGGTACTGGTCGGTGCCGAGGAGACCGGCGCCGTCGTAGGTCAGTGCCGCCGACCCGTAGATATCGTCTTCCTTGATGGCCAGCCTTTGATCCGTCTCGTTCAACTGGTTCTGCAACCTGACGATCGACTGGCCGGTGTAGTCGAGCAGATCGATGGGCAAGACCGCCTGCTGATAGGCTTCGTAGCGTCCGCCCACCGTCACGCGCCAGTTGTCGGTGAACTGTGCATCGAGCATGCCGTAACCCGCATCGACCTTCTGAGCGCCGATATAGCTCTCGGTGCCGAACTGGGTACCCAGCGAGAGATCGAAACCGTTCTGTGTCGTAAGTCTTCCCGGTGCCAGCACATCGCCGGGCGTTCCGGAGAGCACATTGGACAACACCCCCACGGAATTCAGGTTGATGTTGTACCCGCGGTAATCGCGATCCTTCTTCAGTCCCCACCAGCCACCGGAAACAGAGACGAAAAATCGGTCTGTTTCAATCGGCAACACCAGGTTTCCACCCCAGCTCGACTGATTGTCGTCGAGATCGAGAAATGAAAACTTGCCGCTGGACGTGGTCGCCAGAACCTGCGTGCTCAGTTGCCGGCCCGTTGTCGCGTCGAGCAGCGCGCCGGCCTGGAAATCCGACTCGTTGGGAATGTCCGTGGTGGCCTGGCTCTCGGAGAAAAACCAGTCGAACCCCAGATCCTGAAGGTTCAGCGACTCCATGAACCCGGTGAGCAATGGTGTTTCCGCAAACGCATGTTCACCCGATACCTGCGTGAGCCGCAGTTCACGTTGTTCCAGCCGTGTGGAATAGTTCAGCTTCTGATCCGGAAACTCGTTGTTCTGGTCGAAACCACGCGCGATGCTGGCCCGGGCCTCGTCATCGCTCAGCGTGTAGGCGGCCAGCTCGACAGAGTGATCGCCCGTATACTCCACGCCCACGTTCAGGGAAGCGACCGTGCGTTCTTCCCTGACCGTCTGGTCGATGTCGACGAAATTGACCTCCGGGTTTCCGATGCCTTCGCGGCGCTGGTTCTGATTGCGGAACTTCTCGCCGTAAGTGGCGTTGACGAGCGCACCGAACTGCCAGTTGGCGCCGATATCCCAGACATTGCCAAGCGCTATCTTTCCGTCAATATCGGGGTCCAGCGACTCGATACGGGTACCGATGTCGGTATCCAGGCTGTCGATGAGGTTCTGATGAACGGCCATGGCATCGGCAACGGTTGCCGAGGCGTCATTGCCGCGAAGCGAGCCGAAAATACTCGAAACGCTGATATCGCCGAGGTAGCTGTCGATGGCGTCCCTGATCGTACCGGGCATGGGCGTTGCCCCGCCCGCAAACGTGAGTCCGTCTCCGGAGCTCTCGTTGTTGGATCCCAGGCCAATGGACGCTTCCAGCACCGCGGCATCGGGAACGCTGGTGGTGCGGATGTCGATGGCGCCGCCGCCGAAGCTCGCGGGCTGATCGGGAGAGGGCGACTTCTGTATCTTGATGGATTCGACGATGGACGTCGGGAACAGATCCAGCGGGATGACGCTGCGTGTCAGTTCCGGGGACGGTACAGCCGCCCTGTTCACCGTAACGCTGGAGTACCGTTCGCCAAGACCTCGAACGTAGACGAATTTTCCGTCCACCACCGTCAGTCCCGGTACCCGGCGCAGGGCCGCCGCGATGTCGGAATCGCCGGCGCGGGCAATGACGTCGGCGCCAAGGAAGTCCGCCGAAAACGGCACCGTGATGCGCTCCGCGACCAGGGATTCCGCGGCGCTGAGGAAGCGGCCGACGACGACCACTTCCTCGACTTCGGGCTGGGCGTCGCCCTCCTGTGGGGCGGTTTCCTCCTGGGCCCGGCCGATCGGCGGAAGGACGGAGACGAGCAGCGCAACAAGCAGGAATTTCTTCATGTCGTCGCTCACGGTACCAATTGCGTATCCAGGCCGACGGCCCATCCAGCCAGCCAGTCATCCTCGCTGCTGGCGCCGCCGAGGTATGTCGGTGTCCCGAAGATGCTGCCGAGGCTCGATGCGTCGAAAAGGCTCACCGTAACCGCAGCGCCCGTTGAGTCCTGGATGCTTCCCAGGGTCTTGTAGGCACGGGTACCCACGCCGCCGTCGAGCAGCATGGCCATGGGCAAGTTGTCGATGACTTGGTTGTTGGCGTTCCGGTTGTCGGTACCCACCGAGCCGGCCAGCCAGTCGCGCACATTGAAGTTATCCCGATTGGTTTTGACCGGTTCCGTGCAGGCGATCAGGTTGCTGCTTGCCCGGCTGGTTCCGTTGAGCGCGGCGTCGCCGGTTTGAGGGCCTTCCGTGTCGTGCAACTCCAGGCACTCGTTACTGGCCATGCCTTCGGCATTGGAGGTGACGATCGAGTTGTACATCTCGAAGAACGTGCCTTCGCGGTAGAGCGGTCCTTCCGAATCGCCCTTGGAGCTGGGATTGGTGCCGGCGCCCTCGTCGATGTTCGACGTGACGCAGGTCAGGTTCGAAATGCGCAACTTGGTGGTCGGCGTGAAGCCGTCGTCGCGATTCCCGCCGGTGTTGTCGCCTTCGATGCAGCGGTTGCCGCCGGAGGTGTGAACGACTACTGCGTACTGGATGTCGCCGTTGTAGCCCTCGGAGTAGTCGATGGAGTCGTCACCGACGTTGACGGCCACGATGTGATCCATGTTCACCGCGCCGCCGAACATCTCGAAACCGTCGTCCTGGGACGTGTAGGTCTGCACGTAGCTGATGGTGGTGCCGCTGCCGACCCCATTCAGCGTCAGCGCATTGAGCTCATCGCCGTCGACAACCTCGTAGCCTGCGTGTTTGATGACCACATAGCGTAGCGCACCGGAGTTTTCGGCATTGTTGTTGCCGCCATAGGTTGCTGGACGGCCTTCAGCAGTGACGTGACAGTTGTGGACGTTGTTGGATGTCGCGTCAAAGTCGCTGTCGCCGGAGCCCGAACCCGTCGATGTGCCGTCGTGGCACTTGTTGGTCCTGCCGTTGCCGTTGATCTGCAGTCCGCCCCACTGGCCGCGGTCACTCTCGGTGGCCGTGTCCAGGATGGCGTCCTCGTTGGACGTGAAGACGATCGGGTTACTCGCCGTGCCCTCGGCGAAAATCTGCGATCCTCGCGCGATTCGCACGTAACTGTCCTGAGCCTCGAACACCATGGTGTTGCCCGCGGCGATCGTCAAACGAGTCCCCTCGCCCTGTTGGGGAATCCGCTTGCCTGTCGCGGCGGCGTTGGCATCGACGTCCTCGCCGATGTACAGGCTGTCCTCGAAGATGTGCATGCCGTCGTCATCCAACGCGGGAAAGGTGATGGCGCTGACGGTGATCGGCCGCGTATCGCTCACGAAGAGCGAGTCGTAAACGCAATTGCCGTCGGTGTGTTCGCCCTGGAACGTCTGGCCGGCCTCCGTGTAACTGGCGCAGGGATTCTCGACCTCCACGGCGCCCGTCGTCGTCGACGAGTTGTCCGTGGACGTGGAGTTGTCGACTGTGGTAGGACTCAGAATAATGTCGCCGCTGTCGCATGCTCCGAGCCCGGCGGCCAATGCAATCAGAGTCAGGACGTGCCTGTATTCCATGGATTCAATCTCCTGCTGAACGGTAAGATTTCGTGCCTGATAAAACGTGAAATTCAGAAACCGACCCTCATCTGAATCACCAGAAGAACGCCAATTGAAGGCCGGCGCCAATGGATGCACAGTAGAATTCGCAGGTTGAGAAAAGTTGACGGATAGATTGAGAGTTTTTGAAGGATTGATTGAGGATTCTTGAACGCCTTATGACAGATATGTTGCAAGCCGAGCCCCCCAGGCGGGGAATACGCCGATGGCCCAGGGCGTTCCGCTACTCTGTGGCCGGACTCAGGGCCTGCTGGCGCAAGGAGGCCGCCTTCCGGCAGGAGGCCGTGTTTGCGGTGTTCATGATTCCCGGATCGTTCTGGCTGGGCACGAATGCGGTTGAACGGCTATTGCTGGTGAGTTCGGTCTTGTTGGTACTGATCGTCGAACTGGTCAACAGCGCCATCGAAGCTGTAGTGGATCGCGTGAGCACCGACCCTCACAGCTTGTCTGGATTTGCCAAGGATCTCGGCTCTGCGGCGGTGCTGCTGAGTCTGGTGATCGTGTGGCTGACCTGGGGCCTGATTGCCTGGGAGCGCTTCGCCTAGGAGTTGGAGGCGCTATCCGCGACTGAAGCAAGTCGCGGTGTCAGGCCTGTTCTCCCGCCGGACGACGTGATGCAGCAGTTGCGATCGCGGCGGAGACCTATCCCAGTATCGGAGCCAGCAGACGACCGGCAAAAGCCACAATACCGATACTGGCCGATGCCAGGATACCCCCGACCAACCCTCCTGCAAGCACATCCGTGGGATAGTGAAGCCCGAGAACGACGCGCGACAGCGCCACCAGGACTCCGAACGCCGCCAGCGGCAGTAGCCACAGCGGGACGTGCCAGGCAGCCAGCATCGTGAACGCGACGGCGTGCATGGTGTGGCCCGACGGAAAGCTGTAGCGGTCCAGCGGCGCGCCTGCGAGATCGATGGATTCGTGGGTGATGTAGGGGCGCTCGCGGGTCGCCTGTTTCTTCAGGCCCTTGTACACCGCGACGCCGATGAGGGCGACGATCCCCATGTGCAGCGTCGCCCAGACTCCCGTCCAGCCGTGAAACACGGGAAATATTGCCAGCAGCACGTACCAGCACATACCGTCGCTGATCCGGCTGACCACGCGGAAAAGGTCGCCCAGCAACGGTCGTCGCCGGATTCTGTTCAGTGCCAGGCAGAGCTTCGCTTCCGCCTGGTCGAACCACGCCAGCGCGGGCCGTATGCGCTCTACCATGGTGGCACCGTCGGTGCAGGTCGTACCACGTGGGCTTCTCCCTCGTCCATGGTACGCCCAGCCTCTCTGCAGGGTTGGGAGGCCGTGCTGCGCCCATGGCTCTTAAGTCTCGCTCTGAGCGTATCCGCGTGTCAATCACCAAGACGGAAACTTGCGAGCGACTATTTTGTACGCCTTTTCTTTCACTATACAATGTGCTGGCGAAGCGCCCGGGTGGCGGAATTGGTAGACGCAAGGGACTTGGCGAATTGAGCACTCAGGCCGGAAACGCCTGTTTGAATGGAGTCAAATTCGGGGAAACCTCAGCGCATCGAGGCGGTGGCAATCCCGAGCTAAGCCCTGATTCGTATCCGGATTCAGGGAAAGTGTAGAGACTTGACGGCTCCTGCCTAACCCGTACTCGCGTACGGTACGGCAAAGAGAAAGTCCAGACCACAAATGCGCCGTTCGGCGGCGCAGCAGCGAAAGCTGTAGCGGTAAGAAAATCCCTCGGAGGTAACTCCATGCCGGTTCGAGTCCGGCCCCGGGCATTGGCGCATTCTGACTCTATCGTGCTTACCAGTCGATGTGACGGCCTCGCGATTCGGGGTATACGCATTTGGGACGGATTTTCCCGAGCGAGGCATGGCTATGGCTCAAGGCGGAATGGTATCGTGCCAACCTTGCTATCCGTACGGACATGCCGGGCGACTGGCCCGCCTGAAAATCACTACAAAAAGGCGGACGGCATCGGGGTCGTAGTGACTTGCCGTTATCAGAAACGGCTGGCTTTCACGCCGCCATTCAACGGTTGATGTCATGTCCCGAAAAGAAAGGACAAGCCAGTGGACGAAGCCGTATCTCGACAATCCGGCACATCGGAAGCACCGCTGTGAGGTTTTCAAGTGCGCGGCCCTGGGGATTCTGGGGCACCATGGGGCTTGGCGCACTTGTTCTGGCGGTGTTTTTCCTGATCCAGGTCTTGATTGTTTTCGCATTTGGCGAAGCCATACTGGGGGCGCAATCCGGTGTCGCTGTGGAAGAACTCGCCACCAACGGCCACCTGCTGGCTGTTGCAACCTGCGCCACCGGCGTTCTTTGCCCATTGTTGATCCTCCTCCTGGCACAGGTTCGCCAGGGTATCGGCGTGCGGGAATACCTGGGTTTGCGGGTTCTCCCATGGCGGTCGCTGTTCGATTGGGTTGGTATCGGAATCGTCGTCGCGTTGGCAGCCGACGGGATCATGCTGGTTCTCGAGCGCGAAATAATTCCCCAGTTCATGATCGACATCCATGGAACCGCCGAGAACCTGCCGCTGTTCTGGATTGCCCTGGTCGTCGGCGCCCCGTTATTTGAGGAGTTCCTGTTTCGCGGCTTCCTGTTCAGAGGCTGGCTGGATACAAGACTGAGGGCAACCGGCACGATCTTGCTGACCTCCGCACTATGGACGCTCATCCACGTCCAATATGACGCCATTCAACTGTTGGTTGTATTCGTCTACGGAATCGTTCTGGGTCTGGCACGGTATCGGACGGGATCGCTGATTGCACCGCTTGTCATTCACGGAGTCATAAATCTGCTCGCCCTCATTCAGGTCACGCTGGTCGTCTAGGCTGCAAGTCGCGGCGTACAGCATCGATCGTCGCCGCGCGAGTACAATTGCGGTTTCGGTCAGCGGGAGGACCTGCGGTGAAACTCAAGGATCGTGTCGCCATCGTCACCGGTGCTTCCGGCGGCATCGGCAGTGAATTCTGCCTGGCACTGGCCCGGGAGGGCGCGAAAATCGTTGCGGCCGACCTCAGCCCGGACGATGCAGCCATAGCGCGGATCTCGTCAGCCGGCGCAGACGCTGTCGCCGTCAGGACGGACGTGGCAGACGGCGCCAGCGTCCGTAGTATGGCCGCAGCCGCGCTGGATGCGTTCGGGCGCATCGACATCCTCGTGAACAACGCCGGCATCCTGCCGCCGATGAAGCCTTTCGACCAGATCACCGGCGAGGAGTGGGACCGAGTCGTCGGGGTCAATGTCAAAGGGCAGTGGCAGTGCTGCAAGGCGGTAGCTCCGGGCATGCGCGACCGCGGCTACGGTCGGATCGTGAACGTCTCGTCCAGCAGTTTCTTCGAGGGTTTGCCCATGGCTGCGCATTACGTGGCATCCAAGGGCGCCGTCATCGGGTTCACACGCTCCCTCGCCCGGGAACTCAGCGGTACCGGTGTCACGGTTAATGCGATCTGCCCGGGACTGACCATGACGCCCACCGTTGCGGCCGCAATGGAAACCGAAGTTGGCAGTCAGGTTCGCGAGCACGTTCTTGCTGCGCGCATCGTGCAGCGAGATCAACTCCCCACGGACTTGTCGGGCGCGCTACTATTCCTGGCCTCCGGCGACAGCGCCTTCATTTCGGGCCAGACCTTGCTTGTGGACGGCGGCCTCTCACACCACTGACGAATACCCGGTTACCACCGGATTCGGCGCTCATTCCCCGGCTCTGATCGATCGGATCGTCTCGCCCCGCCAGATGTGCCCGCCGGGACCCAGCGTTTCGATGGTCACGCTTTCCTCCAGAGCTTCCAGTTGGTGTAGCACGTAGGCGGGAAATATCACCACATCGCCCGGTTCGAGAACGTACTCCCGGTCCTCGGAGGCGACTCGCATCCGACCGCTGACCAGAGTCACGATCTGCTCTTCCGAATGGTTGTGCAGCGGCGACATCGCACCCTCGTCAAACAGGACACGGTTGAGCATGATGGTGTCCCCCACTACGAAGCGAGAATGCACGCCGGGGGCGATGTCGTTGACGGGCAGATCATCGTAGCTGAGCATGGATATCTCCGGCTGGCTGATCTGCGCATAGGCAACCGCCAGCAACATCGCCATGGCCAGCGAAACGACTCCAATCCATGCCTTCATATTCCTACCTCCCTTCAACACCCATTTGCCCGGGCCGTTGCCAGCGCCTAGACTCCATTGCGACCCGACAGGAGCGATCCGGTTCTGACCCGACTGCCCGCGCAACTTCCGGCATCAAGGGTATCGGATCGGCCAGGACTAGCCAATCGAGTCGGCTTGAATTTTCCAGGGGTGATTTCAATGCATATAGCGGTTCAAGGCAGCAAAGGGCGACCATGGACGGAAATAGGGAGGCAACTCGCGAGCACCCTCTTGCAGGCACGCGTTGCCCTTGCCGCGGTGCTGGCACTCGCCGCCTGCGCGGCCGCGGGGCAGGAGCGCCCAAACATCCTGCTGATCATGGCCGATGATCTGGGCTGGGGCGATGTCGGCTACAACGGAGCGGAAGTCCGGACACCGACGATCGACCGTCTTGCGACAGAGGGGGTCAGGCTCGATCGGTACTACACCCACCCCAGTTGTACGCCGACCCGCACGGCGTTTTACAGCGGCAAGCGCGCCGTGAACCTGGGAACGATCGCGCCGATCGCGCCCTGGGAGGACTTCGGGCTGCCGCCGGGCGAACGCATACTGCCTCAATACCTGAAGGAGGCGGGATACACCACCTGGTTGGTGGGCAAATGGCACCTGGGCCACAATTACCATGATCAGCATCCCCTGAACCGGGGATACGATCATTTCTACGGCACCAACAGCGGGGAAATCAACTACTACACTCACGCGCTCAACCGCGTTCCGGACTGGGAGCGCAACGGCAACGCGCTCGACGAGGAAGGCTACGTCACCCACCTGCTCGGGGATGAAGCTGTCGAATTGATCGAGGGATATGACGGCGACGCGCCGTACTTCATGCACCTGTCGTTCACCGCCCCGCATACGCCGCTGCAGGCGCCGGAGGAATCCGTCCAGGCCTATGCCGACATCGCGGATTTCAATCGCCGCCGTCTCGCCGCAATGATCACGGAGATGGACACGGCGATCGGCGCTGTGCTCGCCGCCGTGACGAACAGGCCCGACAGCGACAACACGCTGATCGTTTTTGCCAGCGACAACGGCGGCGAACTCAGGGCCGGGTCCGTAAACGAGCCCCTGAGGGGAAACAAGATGTCGCTCTACGAGGGCGGCATCCGGGTGCCGGCGTTTCTGAATTGGCCGGCGCGTCTGGAGGGCGGTCGGACGATAGGCGACCTTGTCACCGTCTACGACTGGCTGCCGACGCTGCTTTCGCTGGCCGGGCACCCGGGCTTGCCGGATGACACCCTGGCGGGGATCGACCTTTGGCCAACATTCGAAAGCTCCGCCGAGCAGCAGCGCGACGAACCGGTCGTCCTCACCTCTGCCACGCCGATGGGCCCGAGGATGGCGGTAATTGAAGAAGGATGGAAACTGATCCGTTCGCTTCGCCCCTTGCCGGACGCGCCCGGGGAATTCTCGGTTGAACTCTTCAACGTCCGCAACGACCCGTTCGAGACCAGCGATCTGGCGGCGAGCGAGCCTGCGCGAACCGCGCGCATGCTGGCCTATATCGAAACGATTGCGGTCGCGCCCGTGCTGGGCGGCACACCGCCGCCGGAGAACTATGACGGCCCCTCCGGCCCGGAAGTCGAGCCGGACAACCGCCCGCCAATCTATCCGCCGGTGGCCGAGTTGGTCACGGAGCGGCCGCCGGACCGGTAACCGCCGGCCAGGGGGCGAAGCAGTGCGGGCTGCCGGGACGTCCGCGATCAGTTTCCGAAATTCCACCGCGCCTGGACGCCGTACGTGGCGCCCTGCACACGGGTGACGAGGATGTTCTCGTCATAACCCAGCGGATCGCTGCCCACGGACAGGAAGCGCCGGTTATCGGTCACGTTGTCCGCGTAGAAGGCGACCTCCCATGTCACGTCCGCCGGCTGAAGGGCGGCACGAATATTCAGGTGCTCCTCCGTACCGTTCTGGTACTCGGGTTCCTCGATCTGGTTGAACCCGTTGTTGCTGTGCCTGGTCACCGCCAGATTTCCGCTGAGCACCACGCGGTAGCCGTTGCCCAACGACTGTTGGTATCGGCCGCCGAGCGTGAGTTGCCAGGGATTCGCCAGAGGCGTATTAAGGCCGGCCGCGTCGAAGAACACGGCGCGATTCACCGCACAGCCATCCTGCTGGCGGGCACGCTTGTAACCATTGCACGCCGCACCAGGATAGCTGTCATAGACCGAATCGAGAATGGCGCCCGAGAACGTGACTGCCAGGTTTTCAGACGCCGCCCAGCGCCCATCGAATTCGACACCGGTACTGGTCGAGGCCGCAGCATTCTGGATGATGAATTCCGGTGCGCCGAAAAAGACCGGCGCGAGAGCCGACACCTGGCGGTTGGTGAACTGGGTGTTGTACGCAACGACGTTGAGTTCCAGCCGGCCGTCCGCCATCAATGTCTTGATCCCGGCTTCGATGGTCTCGGCTTCCTCCGGATGGTAGACGAACTGCTCCACGTCCGGCGCCGACATGCCGACGCTGAAGCCGCCCGACTTGAACCCCTCGGCGTAGCGAAGGAACAGCATGCTCTGGGCGCCCACATCCCAGCTCAACTGAATCTGGGGATCCGTGGACGTGTTGTCGACGTGCCCGGCCACGCAGACCTCCACATTCGGGCTGGGTCTGGGGGGACGTCCCGGCGCAAACGCGTTGACCTCGGTACCGATCTCGCAACCCGGCCCATTGTCGCTGTGCAGCAGGCTGACGATCTGACCCGCACCGTTCAACTCGTAGTAGCCCGTGCCGTTCTGCATCAGGCCGGTCTTGTCCACCTGCGTGACGCGCGCGCCGACGTCCAGGGTCAGATTTTCGCCGAGATTGAACCCGAGATTGACGAAACCGCTGAGCCACTCGGCCTCTTCGTTGAAATAGGTATCGTTGGGAAACGGCGGTGCGATCCGATAGTCGGCAACCGGGGCAGTACCGATGAGCGGACTGCGGCCGATCGCGGCGATCGCTCCGTAGTTGTCATTGTCGAATGCGCTCTCCTGCCAATACAGGCCTCCCATCCACTCGAACGCGCTGTCCGGCGTACTCTGAACGCGGAATTCCTGCTGTGTGACCTCATAGTTGTTGAATATGGGAACCGGGTAGAAGCTGACGATGGTTTCGTCGGGATCGGTCAACTGGTTGAAATCGAACTGGATCCTGTTGGTCTGCGAAGTCAACAGGAAATTGCCGGCGTCGTATTCGAGGATGAGGTTCATCCGTGTACCATCCTGGAAGCGTCGTTCGGTGGCTTCCGTCAAAGGTTCCTCCGACTGGACATATGCCCCGGCGGGAAAGCCCATTCCTGCGAAATAGACTAACGGCAATGCTCTGGCAGCGCGCACGGCTTCGATCGGGCTCGGTCCGCTGACGCCGTCCCAGGAAACGTCGTCGATGCCGTTACCGGGATTGGCATTGCACAGGTTGAAGGCACGCATGCCCGGCCCGGGCCGATCATTGGGAGCACAGTAGGCGTATTCGGTAATCCCGCCGTTGCCCACGGACTCGTACCAGGTGGTGATCAGGGTCGCCGTGAAGTTGTCCGTCGGGCTGAACTCCAGCGTTCCACGAACCGACGTGTCTTCGGAGGAGCGGGCCATGCGTCCCCCGTTCTCCATCCACCCGCCGCGTTCATCGACGATGGCGGCGATCCGGGCGCCGAAACCATCGGTCACCGGTCCGCCCACCGCGAATTCGAACTGGTATTCCTCGTCCGTGCCGACGCCGGTACGCACGTAACCGTTCAAGGAATCGCCAGGCCGCCTGCTGATCATGTTCAGGGCGCCGGCCACAGCGTTCTGGCCTGCGAACAGCGGCTGCGGCCCCCGTACGATCTCGATGCGGTCCAGGTCCAGGAAGGCGGTGGTCGTGGTGCGGTCGCGGCCGAGGTAGGCGCCGTCGATGAAACTCGCCACGGACGGCTCGAACGCGGGATTGCCACCGATCGTGCCCACCCCGCGCACCACCGTGGCAATGCCGATCACCGTATCCACCATCGAAAGGTTGGGAATGAATGTCGACATGTCCACCGGGTTGAGCAGATTGAGTTCGTTGAGCAGTTCCCCCGTCTGGGCCACGATGGAAATCGGGATATCCTGCAGCGATTCCTCGCGCTTGGTGGCGGTGACGATAATTTCTTCGAGCTGAACCTGCTGGACCTGGGCGAACGCACTCAGGGGTAGCGCCAATGCCGCCAGAGCGGCCGCCGAACGCGTCAGGTTGACCATGGAACAATGGTGGAAATTCATTAAAGCTGTCCTCCAACGTGCCGGACACGCGGCTACACGACGGAATCTCGCGCTACACGGAATCCGGCTCTACGTACCCTGCGCAATTCTCAAGAGTATAGGCAATAAACCATTCAGGCCTTCATGAAAGTTGATGATAGACGTTATTCATTGAGTGAATAACCGGCGCTACACCGGCGACGCGTACGCCCGGGCCACTTGTTCCCGCAACCAGGCATTGCCGGGATCGTGGGTCTGGCTCCGGTGCCAGATCAACAACAAGCGGAACGCCCGTTCGGGAATCGCGGTCTTGACTTCGGACACCGGATATCGGCCCAGAAACCGCTGCGCGATGCGCCGCGGCAGCGTACCCACAAGATTGGAATTTTCTATCACGCTGAGCATGGCATAGAAATGCGTCACGTGAACGACGACCGCATCGGACCGGCCGTTGGCGCGCAGAAACCGCTCTGCGACGAATCCCCTGTGATCCCGCGCCTTCAGGCAGACGTGGTTCTGCGCCAGTGTTTCCTTCAGGCCCAGCTTCTTTCCCGCGCAGGGATGGCCGTGCCGAACCAGGGAAACAAGCGTGTCCTGACCGAGCTGTCTGACCTCGAATTCCTCGTCAGCCAGGGGCACATGATCGATGACCAGATCGACTTCTCCCGACTTGAGCGAATCCTTGAACTCGTCCACGAAACCGCCAACGGCATTGACGCGAATTCTCCCCAGATTCGGTCCGATGGATTTCAGCAGAGACGCCAGCATGAAATGTTCCAGGTGCTCGATTCCCGCCACGTTGAAAACCCTGGGCTGCGAGGGGTCGAAAACGGACCTGGAGGTAAGCCCTTCCCGAATCAGTTCAAGCGCAGGGTTCAGCGATGTCGCCAATTGGCGCGCCCGGGGTGTCGGCTGCATGCTGTTGCCCTGTCGCACGAATAACTCGTCGTCGAACAGCCCCCGGAGTCGCTTCAACGCGTTGCTCGCCGCAGGCTGGCTCATGCCGATCCGGTTTGCGGCGTAGGTCAGGTTGCGCTCCAGGTAGATCGCCTCGAATACCGTAATGAGGTTCAGGTCGATGCGCCGAAGATTCGTCACGGACATGCTATTCACTAAACGAATGATCTTTTATAACAGATATCCATTTCAAATACTGCGCAACCGGCGCGTAGCATGAGCGGACCGCTCGCTCCCGGCCCGAGATCAGAGGTAGTATGCGTTGCCGAATGCAACGGAGGTTGCCGGAAAGATGAAGAGACCTGTTAGCCTTCTCGTCGTCCTGTCGCTCCTGACGTGGGCGTTCGCAGTCCGATTGTCCGGCGGCAGCACCGCCCTGGTCAGCACCGCAGCAGCCCAGGAAGCTCCCCCGAACATAGAGGGCGTGTTCGGGGCGCCGCCTGGCCCGGGCGCAGGCCTCGGTGGGCTGGCAACGCCTGCCGAAAAAGCTCAACGGGAACTCGACACCTACACCAACGATGAGCTCATCGCGCTCGGTGGCGAAATCTACAATACCCCGGCGCTCTGCACCACCTGCCACGGGGCCAACGGCGAAGGGCTCATCGGCCCAACCTTCGAGAATCCGCCGAGCCCCTATCTCATCGCCTATCAGATGCAGAGCAACCCGCAAATGGCCGTGGTGGTCGAACTGCTCGACCCCAGCGTCGTCGATGCGTTTGCATTGACCTACTACATCACACAGTTGCGGGGACAGGACCCGGAAGCCATCGACCGGGGCGTGCTGCTCGACGAACTGGCCAGCCTGCGCGTGGTCGGTCAGGGTCAGGTCGTGCTTTCGCGCCGCGACCGACTCGTGGAACAGATCGCCCCGTTTGCGACCGTGATCGCCGACTGGACGCGAAAGGCCGGCGAAGGATCGCTCGAAAAGGAATACGACGTGACCGTTGTCGCGGAATACGACGCGGGCGAACCGAAATTCACGCCAGAACCCGGGCGCACCTACTTCTACGAGAACCTGGATCAGCCGAACTTCTTCTATTACCAGGGTGTGGACACCGAGACCGCCGAGGTCGCCCGTGCCAGCCAGGTGGCCGTCGGTGACGCCTCCACGCGCGAGATCATCGTGGCCAACGAGATGCCCGAGGCGCTGAGCGGCCAGGTGCACACGACAGTGCTGTCGCCCGATGCCCGTTTTGTCTACATCACCGGCCCCGCGGCGGCCGGTGCGCCTGAAGGCAACATGGAGATCGTGAGCCCCGCGTCGCTGCTGAAGGTGGACGCCCTCACGCTTGAGCCGATCAAGCAGTTGATCGTCGGCGGCCGGCTTCACCACGGGCAGGTCTTCCGTGACAGATACCTGCTGATGGACACCTTCGCCCGCGACCCGGATGGCCTGGACGTTTTCCTCCTCGACCCCCAGACCGATGAAATTCTCGGCGGTATCCAGTGCGAGGACCTGGGCGGTTCCTGCTACACGGCCTTCACGGACGACGAGTACATCTACCTGCTGATGCAGCCGGCCGGGTACGGGCCGCCGGCCTTCTCCGGAATAATAGGCGGGGAGCAATTCGTGCAGGGCAATGTCACCGTCCTGCGTCCCTACTGGGTCGCCAGGATCGATCCCGACAACTGGGAGGTGGTGCGCGAGTATCCCCATCCCGGTTACCGCGCCAACTGGATCGTGATCGATTCGGCCGGCGAATACATGTACATACCGTCCGGCGGGACCTCCAACATCAGCAAGATCAACCTCGACACCGGCGAGATCGCTTGGGTCTCGGGGACCGGCACGGGCCCCTACGGCGCCAGCCTGAACCCGGATGAAACGGAAATCTGGATTGCCGACAAGGGCGAGGTGACGGGCTTCCGCGGACGCACGGTCACGGTCATCAATACCGAGAATCCGCGGGCCAAGGAGACCCTGTTCGGGGCGTACACGGTCGACCACGTCCTGCTGGCGCCGAACGGCCGGGAGATGTGGGCGACCAGCAACGGCGAGGGCACCATCCACGTCTTTGACGTGGCCACCAGGGAGAAGCTCGACATAATCGAGATGCCCGGACTTGGCAACCCCCACGGACTGGTCTGGGTCCACTACGACGAAGACGGCACTGGCCGTGTGGTCCGGGACCAGGGCGGGTTCCATGGGGGCATCGACCCGAACCTCGGGGTGATACTCGACTACTGAATGACAATTCACCGGCGTTTGACGGGCGTGTTGCCGCCCTTTGACTTGTGTTTGACTTGCTTTGCGGCGCGCCCGACGGCCCCCGGCGCCGCTTGAACCAGGGAACAGCCATGCAAGAGACCTCAACCCGCGGAAACTGGATTTTCAGCGTCGTCCTGCTGATGCTGATGTGGGGGCTGGTGGGACTGCAGCGCAATGCCTCGTCCTTCCTGGGACCGCACATCGCCGCCGAGTTCGGGCTCAATCTCGGCGGCGTCGGCTCCATCGCCCTCGCCTTCGCGGTGGCGTGGGGCGTCGGATCGCTGCTGGCGGGACGGTTGGCGGACCGCCATGGCACCAAGCCCATGTTGCTGATCTTCGGTGCGATCACCGCGGTGCTGGGATGGGTTTCCGGGGTGGCCGCGACGATCGCGATTTTCATCGCCGTCCGTACCGCGTTGGGACTCGCCGAAGGCGGCGTGCTGTCGCCAATCATGAATGCCGCGCGCCGCACCGCGCCGGCGCCGGCCCGTGCACGAGTCGTATCGTTGATGTTCATCTCCTTCATCGTCCTCGGGATGGTGGTGGCGCCGCCCCTGCTTGACGGCATCGCCAACAGCTACGGCTGGCGAACCGGCTTTTTCATCGCGGCCGGTCCCATGCTCGCCGTGGTGCTCCTGCTACTGATCTTTTTCAGGGAACCGGCCCTGGAACAGGGCGCCGGGGGTGCGAACGAGGACGGCGGCGAGCGGGCGCCGTTGCTGAGCATCCTGCAGACCAGAAACGTGTGGATAAGCGCACTGATGTCGATCTGCAGCATGGGCCGCGTATTCACCTTCATGGTCTTCGGCCTGTTCCTGCTGGGCAGCGACGTCGCCAATGGCGGTTACTTCATGCTGGAAGGCCCGGCGATCCCCCTTACCGTCAGCATCGCGCTGCTTGCAGATGGTCTGGGCGGATTCGCCTTCACCTGGATCGCCGACCGCACCGGGCACCGCCGCAAGGTCGTCATGTACGCCTTCCTCCTGGCGATGGTGTTCGGGCTCATCTTCGCCCGTCTGCCGGCGGAGGCGCCCTACCCGCTTCTGCTCGCCAGCATCGTCGGCTTCATGTTCTGCGGCGGCGCGGTCTCCCCGCTGGCCGTGGGCGTGATTCCGGCCGAAGCGGTCCGCCCCCGGGATGCAGTCACGGCCACCGGCACCGCCAACGCCATCGGCGAGATTCTCGGCGCCGGATTTACCACCTATGCGGTCGGCGCCATCGCGGTCACGGCCGGCCTGCATTCCACCATGCTGGTGCCGGTGGGGCTGATGCTGGTGGGTGCCTTGCTTGCGTGGTTGCTCGACGACATCCGGGCCCACCGCCCGGCGCCGGGCTGAACCGCGAAACGACCGGCTGCTCCGATCAGCGTTCCAGAGAACCTGCGCCGGGAAGTCACACACAGGAAGTCACTACCATGACCTCATCGATATGGAACGAACTTCAGGGTGTCGCCCTGAAGCAAACCTTCTACGATGCCGGCGGCATCCGTACACGCGTGCTCGAGGCGGGTTCCGGCTTTCCGCTGTTCCTAATGCACGGCACCGGCGGCCACGCCGAGGCCTACAGCCGCAACATTGCCGCCCACGCCGAACATTTTCACGTAATCGCATACGACATGGTCGGGCACGGCTATACGGACGCCCCCGACATCAGCTACGACGAACAGGCCTATGTCGATCACCTTCGCAGCCTGATGGACGCGATGGAAATCCAGGCCGCGCATCTCTCCGGCGAATCCCTCGGCGGGTCGGTCGCCGCCTGGTTCGGGCTGCAGTATCCGGAGCGAGTCGGCAAGCTCGTGCTCAACACCGGACTGCCGCTGTCGCCGAATACCCGGCAGGGCATCGACCAGATGAAGGACTTTCTGGCGCGCTCGCGAAAGGCCACGGGCACACCCACCCGGGACGCGCTTGCCGTGCGCATGAAGTGGTTGTTCCTGGATGAGGCCAGCCTGACGGACGAACTCCTCGAGACGCGATTCCGAATCTATTCGCAGCCGGGACGCGCGGCTGCCATCCGCAAGCTGACCGAACGGGCCATCGGCGGTCTGATCGATCCAGAGAGCCAGAAGACCTGGTACCGCCCCGATCAGCTACGCGGATTGACCTGCCCGACGCTGCTGCTGTGGACGAACCACAACCCCGGACAACCCGTGGAACTCGCCCGGCAGGCCGCCGCTTCCATTCCCGACGCAAGGGTCGTCGTACTGGAGAACAGCTCCCACTGGCCCCAGTGGGAGGAGCCCGACGCCTTCAACCGGGCGCACATGGAGTTTCTGCTGGACTGACCGGCCATCGGACTGGGGCCGGATATCTGCACATATCGGGCAGTTTCCCGATACAGCCGAGCACAACGGCCCATGCTGCGGTGCTCGCATTGACGCGACTGTTCCCGGCCGGACCTGAATCCTACTCGGGATCTTCGAAAATGCGTTCGGCGCTTCGCCGGGAAACCTTCCAGCCGGCTTCGGTACGGACCAGGTCGTCGTGATAGATCCACAGCGCGCGGTTTGCATCGCGGAACGGCGGAGGAGTGCTCGAAACCTCACCGCTGTCGTACCGGAAACCGAGCATGTATGCCTGGCAGTGAGCGTGGTCCATGTCGTGGACGTTGACGACGAAATTGCTAAATACGTGGCGGAGAATCAGCGTCGGGGACCGCTTATGAAGCTGCGCCAGAATCGCTTCCCTGCCCTTCAGTTGCTTGCCGCGGCGGTGCCATTCGGCATCTGCGGTGAAATAGTCCACGAACTCTTCGAACCGTCCCGAGTCCAGGTGATGACCCATGCGGACCATGATCTCCCGGCATTCCCTCTCAATCCGCCGACGCTCGTCTTCGTCCACCGGGCTCACGGCCCGGGGCACACTCGCAACCTGTCCGTTCATCCGTCAATTCCGCCCGGATTCCAGGTGGCAAAGCCCATACCCGCGCCCGTTCCCGCTTCCGAGCGGTAACAGGGTATGTAATCGATCAAGTCCATTTCGAGGTCCGTCTCCCACAGCACGCCGAGGGCAGCAATCCAGTTCTTGTACTCCGAGGTGCCCGCCTGAAGGACGTTTTCCGGTACGGAAAGCAGCGTATCCAGATCGCGTTCGCGCAATGCCCGCAACAACTGCCGGTCAAGCTCCTCGTCGATCGCGAAATGCGTCAGCCCGCCCGACCCGGCGACCGCAACGCGGGCGTCTCGCTTCCAGGCTTTGACCGCCCGCCCCATGGATCGCCCGAACTCGAAACAACGCCTGACGGGCGGTTGGTTGGGCTCGAAATAAGTGTTCATCAGCACCGGAACGAGCGCCATCGGCCGGTCGTACAGCAGGCGCCGCACGATGAATCCGACGGCATGGCCGATACTTCGCAGCCCTTCGGGATCGACCGGCTGAACTTCCGAGGACGTCACGTCGAACCCGTCACGTATGCCCTGGGCAATGATTTCCAGAGCCAGGTCCGAGGCGATCGGGTAAGCCTCGTCCTGCGGCGGACAACTCGCCGCGAGAATCTCGCGGACCGCCTCCGGCAGGTCGGTCCTCGCCTCGGGATCGAAACCGCAGTTCACCAGACTGTCGCCACAGTACACCGCGAATGGCGGTTGGATATCCCGGCGGAAGTACTCGTAATGGTCATCACCGATGATGATCATGGCGTCGAGTCGCGCTTCGCGGATGCGCCCGGCAAGGGCGTGCAGCGCACGCTGACAATCCGCAAACGCGGCCTGTCGGGTTTCAAGCCTGTTCTGCTCGGCAAAATTGGCGGCGCCGCGCAGAGCCAGCAGGTCCTCGTAGGAATAGGTATTACCGCGAAAATGGATTCGCGGTATTTCCATCATGTCGGCGGTCCGGCTACGCCCCCATATCTCCGGATCGATGGTGAGTAACGGTCCGTGGGACGTACCGAAACCAAACACAAGATCAGCCACGACGACTCCAGGTTGGAAAGGGTTCACATTATTCTGCAGATTGTATTGTAGTGAGTTCGCACCCTGCACCAGAAATGGATATTGCAAATGGGGCTTCATTCATTGCGCAAATGTCAGTGGGACGCAGCCCGCATGCCATGCCTGTCGACTATGCATGACCATCACGAAAAGAAATGGTGGATGCGCGCTCACGTGGGGACCGCAGGAAGCGGCGATGCTATTCTCGCCTCCGCACCGGACACCTCTGGCAATCATGACGACACGGCAAGATATCGAACGCTTGGAACTGTGGATCGGCGGCGAGCACACGCCCTCGTCCAGCGGCAAGTACTTTGACGATCTGGACCCTACCGACGACTCGGTCTTCTGCCGGGTTGCCCAGGCAACCTCCGAGGATGTGAACCTCGCGGTGGGCACCGCCCACGAGGCGTTTCAGTCCTACCGCCAAACGACGCCTCGCCAGCGCGAACAGTGGCTTGCCAAGGCAGCCGACATCATTGAGCGGGACCGCGACAGCATCGTCGACACCATCGTTACCGAGAACGGTTCGCCCATCATCAAGGCGCGGTTCGAGACCATGGCTGCGGCAGACTACATTCGTTCAGCGGCCGGAATCACTCGCCGCATCGTCGGCGAAACCCACCCATCGGACAATCCCGGCCGGATGGTCATGAGCGTGCGCGAACCGCTGGGCGTGGTGGGTAGCATCACGCCCTTCAACGTCCCCTTCCTCAAGGCAGCCAAGCTCAGCGCCGGCGCGCTGGCCACCGGCAATACGGTGGTGAGCCTGGCATCGGAATTCACGCCCAGGTCCGTGCTCCTGATGGGGCGGGTCTACGAGGAGGCGGGCTTCCCACCGGGCACATTCAACGTCATTACAGGCTTCGGCGCCGACATCGGCGACAGCCTGACCACGCATCCCCTGGTGCGGGCCATCCTTTTCACCGGCTCAAGCGCCATCGGCAAGCACATCTCCGCCCTGTGCGGCAGGCACATGAAGCGCTGCGTGCTCGAACTCGGTGGCAAGAGCCCCTCCCTTGTGCTGGCGGACTCGGACGTGGACGCCGCCGTGGATGCTGCCGCCATGGCGTGCTTCTTCTTCCAGGGCCAGGGCTGCATGGTCACCAGCCGGGTGCTGGTGGAGCGGCCGATATTCGATGAGTTCGTGGACAAGCTCAGGGCAAAGGCCGAGCACGCCCAGCAGCATCAGATGGGCGACCTGCGGGACCCCAACACGTGGGTGGGCCCGATCATCTCGGATCGGCAGCGAAACCGGGTGCGCTCGCACATCGAGGACGCCCGCGCCAAGGGCGCCACTGTGGTCACCGGCGGCGAATGGGTCGGCAACCGTTGTCAGCCCACCATCCTCACCGGCGTCAGGGAGGGCATGACCGTGTTCCGCGAGGAAACATTCGGGCCGGTGGACGCAATCTACCCGGTCGACGGACTTGAGGACGGACTCGCGCTGGCCAACGACACCAACTACGGGCTGTCGGCTGCGGTATGGACGAAAGATATCGACAAGGCGATGCACTACGCCCGCGGCATTGAATCGGGCACCGTGCACATCAACGCCGCGACCTTCTACGACGAGCCCCACGTGCCGTTCGGCGGCGTCAAGGACAGCGGCATCGGCCGGGAGGGCACGGAAATGGATATCGAGGCACTGACCGAATGGAAGCTGATCACGTTGCAGTTACCCGGCGAACGCGCATTCGGAGCGCCTGCAGTGGTGGATTGAAAGGTACTGGATGCGCCGCGGCAGCATCGTCTGTGTTTTCTGTTCCCCGAAGCGATTTACGGTGGTTGAATGAAACTGTACTACCTCCCAGGCGCCTGTTCCCTCGCCATCCACATCATCCTCGAATGGATCGGGGAACCGTATGAGACCGAAGCCATGACGCGCGAGGCCACCAAGTCGCCCGAATACCTGGAGCTGAACCCCGCCGGGGCCGTCCCCGCACTCGCCGACGGCGCACGGGTGCTGACGCAGAACTCCGCGATCCAGAAATACCTGATCGAGAAATATCCCCGGGCCAAACTGGGGCCGGATCCCACGCCAGAGGGCACCTACGAACTCAATCACTGGCACGGGTTTCTCGGCGGCGATCTGCACCCGGGGTTCCGCCCGTATTTCGCGCCACAGCGCTTCCACCCGGACGAGGCCACTCGCCAGGGGATTCGCGCGGCTGCATTTGCCAACCTGCAGCGGCTATACGGGATCGCCGATGATCACATGAACGGTCGCGACCACGTCATCGCCGGCAGGCGAACGGTTATCGACGCGTACCTCTTCACCTTCTCAAGCTGGGCAGCGCGCGCATTTCCCAATCGGCTCGGGGACTTCCCGCACCTGAAGCGCTTCGTCCGGACCTTGCTGCAGGACCCTGGTGTGTCCAGCGTGCTGAGCGATGAGGGCGTTTCGTTCGAGCCCTAGCGATCAATCCGTCACCAGGAATCCCTGGGCGGACTCCAGATCGCAGCTGTAGGGTAACCGGGTGATGTGAGGAGAATACTGCCATCGGTAAGTATGCGAAACCGAATCGCTCAGGTACTCCGGGTCTTCCAGCACAAAGTCGATCACGATTTGAGTTCCGTCTTCGCTCAGGGTGAATCGCTCCACCAGGTGTTTCTGGCTTCCGGCCGGGCCCATGCCGTTAATTCCGGGATGGTACTTGAAGTGACGGGTATCGATAACCAGCGTATCGCCCTCCCAATGGCCGATGGAATGGCCGGTCCAGGACTGTTCCTCCTCCGGGATCGAATCCGGGTGATCGCGTCCGTCCAGGTAGACCCGCCGAGGCTCGGCATCGTCCTCGCCGTGAATCAGGATGAGATCGTCGGAGGCGAATTCGATTTCGTAGACATGGGCGCGGCCCAGGCGCATTGGAATCGCCATATCGACACACTCTGCATTCGGAGGCAGACCGGTCTGCTGCGCAAGCTCTGCCCGGGCTTTCTCATTGGCGAGTGATCTCAATTTTGCGCCGACCTCCGCGAAGGTCTGGACCGGCAACCAGACCCCTTCAAGACTTTCTGCAGCAGCTTCGACGTATCGGCCCCGCTCATCCTCTGCATTGGGTATCGCCAGAACCGTGCCGTCGGCTTTCTCAACGCTCAACAACCGGGCGTAGCGCCGCGCCGGGTCCCGCGCCGGCTGCACGTGCGCCGTGACGACATCGCCGGGCTGCAGCGAATCGTCTCGCCAGCCATTTCGGTACAAATCGTTGCGGGTCTCGCCCTCGATCCTCCAGTTCGCAGCCTGACCGTCCTCTTGCGGCACGTCGACGAATATGAACGTGTGCGGATTGCGAAACTGGAATTCAGTCACCGTTCCCCGAACAAAGGCTTCCGACTGTCGATCAATGGCCGCGAAACTGTGATGCGCTGCCAGCGGCGGCGCCACCAGAATGGACAATGGAAACACGATGCGGATCATCTTGAGCATGGTCTTTTCCCCTCGAGTTCAGGCAAACGAGATGCCGTGATTCCTGAATGGCAGCGAACGCAGCCTCCTGCCCGTACCGGCAAATATCGCATTCGCCAGTGCGGGCGGCGCCGGTGGCGCGCCACACTCCCCTCCGCTGCCGGGGGTATCGGTCGGCGGCAAAATCACCGTTTCGATCGTCGGCATGTGGTTGATTCGCACCATCTCATACTCATGAAAGTTCTTTTGCCGGGTCGCACCATTTTCGATGAGAATTTCCCCGAACATGGCGCTGGTCAGTCCCCAGGTGATGGCGCTCTCCATCTGGTGCTCGATCATCATGGGGTTCATGTAGACGCCGACATCGCACACACAGGTGATCTTTTCCAGCTTGACCCGCCCTTCCTCGCTCACAGACGCCTCGAAGACCTCCCCGACGGTGGATTCATCGCTGTAGGCAAACGCCACTCCCTGGACATTGCCCGGGGCGGGACTGCCCCAGTTGGAGCGTTCCGCAAGCGTATTCAAGAGCAGCACGTTGCGCTCGCTGTGGCCCGCGAGTTCCAGCCGGAACTCGATCGGGTCGCGGCCCGCCGCGTGCGCCAGTTCGTCCATGAAACTCTCGCGGTAGAAGGTGTTGTGAATAAAGCCGACTCCGCGATAAAAACCTACCGGGATCCCGGGCCTTGGTGAGTGGTACTCGAAGTTCAGGGAGGGGAAGCGGTAGTCGTGGTCGATCAGTCCCTCGGTCGCAAAAGGATCGAACGGTACATCGGGGTTGTCGATCAGAGAGGCCAGGGTCGACTGCACTGCGATCCTGCCACTGAAGCCCGTTACCCGCCCTTCCCCATCGAGACAGCCCTCCATCCTGATGACGGACTTGGGCCGGTAGGAACCGTGGGTCATGTCCTCTTCCCGCGACCAGATCAGCTTGACGGGCTTGCCGATATGCCTGGAGACAAGTGCGGCCTGTTCAGGCGCCATGGGGCTGCCCCGGCGGCCGAAACCGCCGCCCAGGTATTGATTGTTGACGATGATGTTTTCCGGCGGTACTTCCGGGAACGTTCGCGCGCACATGTTCAGAATGCCCCCGGGCGCCTGGGTACCCAACCAGAACTCGATGCTGTCGCCTCGATAATCGACGGTAGCATTCAGCGGTTCCAGGGTGGCGTGGGCCCAATACGGCGCCTCGTAGGTGGCGGTGAGCACCTGCGCCGCCTCCTGCATGGCGGCCTCGATGTCACCCTCATTGACGGCCTCGTTGCCGGGCTGGTCGAGCAACTGCAGCATTTCCTCGCGGATATTCTCGCTGTTGCGCGCGGCCACGGGACCCGGGTCCCACTGCGGTTCCAGCGCATCCAGGCCTTTCTTCGCCGACCAGTAGTTGGTTGCGGTCACCACCACCGCATCGTTCAGCGTGACCACCTCTTCCACGCCGTTGACTGAGAGTGCCGGTTCGGGATCCACCGAGCGCAGCGTTCCGCCGGGCACCGGTGTGGCGGCGATGGTCGCCACGACCATACCCTCCACCTGCATGTCGATGCCGTAGTTTGCCGTGGCCGTGGATTTCGCCTCCGTATCCCAGCGCGGGAAGGGTGTGCCGAGGATGCGCCACTCGCTCTGTGGCTTTAGAGGCACCTCGGTGGGTATTTCCATTCCGGCGGCCGTCTCGCCCAGTTCAAAGTAACTCAGGTTTCGACCTGATGCCGGGTGCGTCACCCGGCCCCTGTCCGCGACCGTCTCTTCCACCGGTATGCCCCAGGTATCCGCCGCGGCGTTTCGCAACAGTTCACGCGTGTTCGCGCCGAGTTGCCGCAAGGGATCGAATGCCCAGCGTACCGCGGACGTACCCACGGTCGTCTGGTAACCGAAAAGCCGGTTATTGAAAGCCGTCGGGTTGAGCGGCGCCTGTTCGATCCTGACCTGCTCCAACGCCAGTTCCAGTTCCTCGGCGATGAGCATGGGAAGCGAGGTGAGCGACCCCTGCCCCAACTCCGCCGCTGCGGAAACGATGGACACGGTCTCGTCGGAGTTGAACGCCAGGTAGGCGTTGATCATGTCGCGGTCGATGACAAAGGGTTCCGGCGGTCCGCCGAACTGGGCGCGCGCCGGCTTCAGCGGCAGGTGGAATCCGATCACCAGGCTCGCGGCGGTCGTGCCCGAGCCTTGCAGGAATTCGCGGCGGGAAACTTCCATCTTCATGATCAGGCCTCCCTTATCGTCGCCGCGGCGGTGTGAATCGCCGCACGAATTCGCGTATAGGTGCCGCATCGGCACACGTTGGTGATGGCGGCATCGATATCTGCGTCGCTGGGTTCGGGATTTCGGTCGAGGAGTCCCTTCGCGGCCATGATCATGCCGGACTGGCAATAGCCGCACTGGGGTACCTGATGCTCGATCCAGGCCTGCTGCACCGGGTGATTGTCCAGATCCTCGATGGTACGGATGTCGCTGCCTTGCGCTGCGCTTGCCGGCACAATGCAGGAGCGGACCGCGTTGCCGTCCACGTGGACGGTACAGGCTCCGCAGTAGGCGATTCCGCAGCCGAACTTGGCGCCGTTGTAGCCGAGAAAATCCCGCAGCACCCAAAGCAGAGGGGTGTCCGGCTCGGCGTCGATCTGGTGGGTCTGGCCATTGACCGTCAATGTAATCATTTGAACCCCTGTCTTTGACCCTTCAAAGCGCCGCTGTTCTTCGTTGCATGGCGCGAACTCAAACCATACTCGCCAGAAATGGCAGTTACAAATTCACGCCACAAATGGTGAGAAATGCGCCATTGGAATAAACCCCGACGTTTCGCCCGCGGACTGTTAACATGCGTTTTCCGGCTTCATTTTCCATGTTTATTTCGCTCGAATTCAAAGGAGCATCAATGACATTACGACCATTTATTGCGTCATTTCTCGCCGCTTTGCTCGGCTGCGCTGCGGTTCAGGCACAGGACAGTCAATCCATCGTCGTCTACGGCGCCAGCGGCAGCATCGGCGGGCTGATCGTCAATGAAGCACTTGAACGGGGCCACTCGGTTATCGGGGTCTCCCGGTCTCCGGACCGGCTGACCGTCGAGCACCCCAACTTCACGCCGGTGCAGGGCGATGTCACGGACGTGGAGTCGTTTACCGCGGTTACCAGCGGAGCGGACGCGGTGGTGATTTCCGTGCAGGGGACGCCCGAGGGAGACTTCGCTCCGGAAAACTCAACCCACGCGCTGGCGGCAAGCACCGCGGCGGCGGCGCTTGACGGTATGGCGGGCGCACCCTACGTGCTGCAGATCGGCGGCGCGACGACGATGTTGCCCACGGTGGAGGACATGCTGGCAAACGCGCCTTTCCCCGTTTCCGAAGGCACCCCACCCTATGCCATGCTCATCGGCCACAAGGTGGCACTGGATACATATCTGGCCAGCGACATCGACTGGACCGTTCTCACACCGCCCTTCAGTATCATGGGCTGGACCCCCGACGGAATTTCGGACACACAGCAGCGAGGCGAATACCGCACGTCAACCTCGGAATTCGTGACGGACGATGAGGGCAACAGCGCTATCTATGTGGCGGACCTTGCGGCCGCGGCCATCGACGAGATCGAGAATCGCGCCTTTGTGAGACAACGATTTACCGTTGGCTACTGAACCGACAGGGAGAGGTGAGTAATAGTGCGAACCGCATTCTGGACAGACCCTGACAACGGTATTCTGGCCCTTCGGCTGGCGCTTGCCGTGACCATGTTCCTCAACGGCTGGAGCAAGATCACCCACGGCATCGATTTTCAGATGGGCATGCTCGCGGCCCGTGGCATTCCCGGGTTTTTCATGTACTTCGTATACATCTCCGAAGTGCTGGCGCCCATTCTTCTGGCCCTCGGACTGTTCACGAGATTGTCCGCGCTAGCGGTGGCCGTCACGATGATCACGGTCTTTTACGTACTGCCGGTGCCCTTCTTCGGGCTGAACCAGTTCGGCGGTTGGAACAAGGAAGGCCAGTTGCTGTTCCTGGCGATGGGTCTCGCACTGTTTTTCCTGGGTACCGGGCGATATCGGGTCTTCGACACCGGCAACAGGCACTGGCTGCTGGACTAGCGATCGGTGGCGAATGTCCATCAGCATGGCGCGGAAGACCGCCTGGCCGAAGACGGCCGATCAATCGGCGATGCATCCCGGCTGACCAAGTGGCTCATCGGTCGAATATTTCCGACATTCTCCAAGGGAACCTGCCACGGTCTGCTGGCGTCCTTCCTGTCGGTTTCCGCCATTGGCCTCCCGAGCGCAAGCGCCCAGGACGCCGGTGCATCGAATACCGGGGGCGACGTACCCGACGTGCCCGACGTGCGCATGGAAGTGCATCGACCGGCCGAACTCTACGACGGATACCTGTTCTGGCACCGCACCGACGAGATCGGTGCGGACTTCGAGAATTACAGTGTCCTTGTGGATACCGAGGGCACGGTCGCTCACCGTTGGGAAACCGGCATTACCGGCGGCGGGGTGTCGGCCTACGTCCTTCCGGGCGGCCGAATCCTGCGCATGGGCACCAAGGCAGAGGATGCTGACGCCGGTGTCGTTCAGCCCGGTGTGCCACAGGCAGGGGTCGTTCAGATCGCGGACCCCCGGGGTGACGTCCTCTGGGAGGTTGAGCCAGGCGATGTTGGAACAGGCCGTTTCCACCATGATATGGAGCCAATGCCCAACGGCAACATCCTGATTCTGACCTATACGTTCTTGTCCTCCGACGAGGCTGCTGCGATAGGTTGGGACCTGGAAGGTGCGCCCATGGCCCTGTCCGACGGTATCGTCGAGGTTCGGCCCAATCTCGAAGACGGTTCGGCCGAGGTCGTCTGGGCGTGGCACTTCCACGATCACATCGTCCAGGACCGCCATCCCGAAGCGCCCAATTACGGCGTCGTCGCGGATCATCCGGAGCGGGTCGACGCACATTTCCCCGAGTCCTACGAGCCGGTGGGCCAGATTCGTCAGCATCTCAACGGCATCGACTACCACCCCGAACTCGATCAGGTCGTAGTCAGCTCCTTCATCTACGACGAAATATGGATCCTGGATCACAGCACGACACTTGCCGAAGCCGCGGGCTCGGCGGGGGGCCGCAGCGGACGTGGCGGCGACCTGCTGTTTCGCTACGGCAATCCGGCCGCATATGACATGGGGACGCCTGAAGACCGCGTGTTCCTGAAGCAGCATGATTCCAACTGGGTTGATGCGGGCCTGCCGGGAGAGGGTAATCTCCTGATATTCAACAACAATACTCAGTTTGGACCCGGGCTCGGCGGGATGGGCATGGGCGTAATGGGAGCAAACGCGTTACTGGCCCAGAGACAATTGGAGGGTGTTTCAAGCGTGCATGAACTGCGTTTGCGGCCAGCGGACGACGGCAGCTACCCGCGCGAGCCGGAACGGCCATTTGCGGCAGAGCAGGCCTGGGTCTGGGAAGCCCCAGATTTCTTTGCCCCGTTCCAGGGCGGCGCGCGGCGACTGCCGAACGGCAATACGTTGCTGACCGATACCGTGAACGAGTATGCGCGCGAGATAAACGCCAACGGCGATACCGTAGCGGAATATTTCGGCTCCGCGCCGTCCTACAAGACTTTCAAGTATTCGCCGGAACAGGTCGCCGACTTGCTGTAACAGGCACCCGGCGACCTCGCGATCGGAGCGGCCGGAGGCACGTTTCAGCCTTCGAGACTGGAACCGAAGGAACCGATCGTGCAGTCGTACGGATAGATCGGGTGTTGGGCAGGCACGTATTCGGTCGTCCAGGTGACCGGGCCTGAATAGTATTCCGGATCCGTCAGCGTGCGTTCGACCGTCAATGTTTGCCGCTCGGGACCCAGCGTGAACCGCTCGGTAGCCACCGCAGCGCCGGTATACGGTGCAACGCCTTCCATATTGATCCAGCCCGGAAGCAGGTTGCGCGTTTCCACCACCAGCGTATCGCCCTCCCAATGGCCGATGGAATATCCCACCAGGCTTGGAGGGTAGTCGGTCGGGAATTCGGTCTGATCGAGGAAAACCCGGCGCACCGTATGGTTGTATTCGTACAGGATGGTGACCTGGTTCTGCGAGACAATCATTTCCATGGGAAAGCCGGAGACGGTAATCACCCGCCCCCAGTCGATCAGGCAGCGCAAGATGTTGTCGGTGGCATGATCGTATGCATCCATGACGGCCTGACCCGCGGCCGTGATATGCGAGATATCGGGACGATCGACGCCTGAAGAGGCCCGAATCCAGACGCCGGTCATCTCGTCCCGGCCAGGTCGCGGTTCCTGTCCGTACACGGGCAGTGCAACCAGCAACGCCAGCACCGGGACCAACCAGCTATCAAACGCTTGAGTTCCCATGCCTCCGGACCGTTTATTGAATGATCGAGTACCCATGCCTGCAGGCCGACCATTGGTTGCTTGCGTACCCACGCCTCCAGACCGAATACTGAACGACCGGGTAGCCATGCCCTTAAACCGACTCGTCTTCAAGCTGGACCCGATTCACCCCGTCACCAATCCCCTCGGCCGTATTTTCGCCGGTGTCCTGGCGAAGCCCGATCCAGACCCTCCATTTGTCGGCTGGCCGAAAAATGCTTCTGAGATGCAATCCCGGGCGGCCCTCCCTGGCGCGCTCACCGGTCACCCGGACCACGTCGCCCACTGCCAGGCTGGCGTTCGTTAATCCGCGCCGATACAGCGCGCCGAGCGGCCACGTTTCGCCCGCCCAGATTTCCGTTCCCTCCGCCCCTTCGATCTCGATGAAGACGCGACTGTGCGGGCTCGTCAGATTGACCTGCGCGACGGTTCCTTCAAGGATGATGACATCGTTCCGATCGTATTCGACGACCCAGGTATGATGCGCAGCCACCGCACCCGGAACAGCGAACGCAAGCAGGGCAAGGATCTTGCGAAGGGACTTCGAAAGGCACATCGGTCACTCCGAAATTTCGTCTAGGTTTACAAAGTTAACATGGAATTCAGGCACGCCAATGCCAGCTATTGGCTGAGCTAATGACCGGGTATCACCAACTTTGATTAGACGGAATCGAAATGGATCGCTAAGTTGGGGTACTTTTACGCTGAAGGAACCGGTTAAGCCGGATCAAGCGAGGAGCAGTTTCATGAAATGGTTACGAATGTTGTGCAGTGTCGGCATTTGCCTGTGCCTGCAGGCGGCGAACGCCCAGAATGAAGGCATGGGACCGGGGATGGGGCCGGGCGGTCCAGCCGGGATGGCGGCTGGAATGGCAGCCGGCCAGATTCCCATCTTCCCGCCCGACCTTGAAGCCGTCGAACAATTTCCCCAGTCAGAGCGCGACCGGATCGTCTCCGGGATCGAATCCTTCCAGACCGTGCTCGACGGCTGGGAGCGCAAGTCAAATGCCGGCAACATCATGAGCACCTACGAAAACGAGGTGATTGCGGAATTCGAGCCCGGCGAACCGAAGTTCGAGCCCCAACCCGGCAAGACCTATTTCTACGAGAACACCGGCGTCATCACGAACCGATTCTCCGTCGGACGAAATATCACCACCGCCCAGTCCAATCGCGTCGTGGTGGGCGACGCCGAGACCAAGGAGGTCATCGCCTACGGCGAGCTGGCGCCGGAACTGCGCACCAGCGTCCACACCACGGTCGTCTCGCCGGACGGCGAGTACGTCTACATCATCGGCGCGCTCTCCGCGGAGACCCAACCCACACTGCTCTCCACCACTGCCATGGTGAAGGTGGACGCCTTGACGCTTTCACCGGTGAAGATTGTCACGATGGGCGCAAGGCTGCATCACGGCCAGATCTTCCGGGACAATCTCCTGCTGATCGATACCTTCGCGCGGGCCGACGACGGTCTGGACGTGTTCCTCTACGACACCGAGACGGACGAGATCGTCGGCGGCGTCCGCGATGAGGACCTCGGCGGCAGTTCCTATACCTCGTACACGGACGGCGAATACATCTACATCCTGATGCAGCCGGCAGGCTACGGCCCGCGGGGCATGGACGCCTTCGTGGGTGCATCGAGCATGAACGTCGGCCGCCTTACCACCATGCGACCGTTCTGGGTGGCGCGTATCAACCCCGACACCTGGGAGGTGGAGCAGGAGTACCCCTACCCCGGCTACAGGGGCGACTGGATCGTCATCGATGCGGCATCGGAGTACATGTACGTGCCGGCCGGCGGCTCATCCAGCGTCACCAAGATCGACATCGAGACGGGCGATATCGCCTGGCATGCGGCGGCGGGTATCGGCCCTTACGGGGCCACGCTCAACGCCGACGAGTCGGAGCTCTGGGTCGCGGACAAGGGCGAGACGACGGGGTTCATGGGGCGGACGGTCACGGTGCTCGATACCGCGAGCGGCCGGGGCGTCGAGACCGTGTTCGCCGGCTACATGATCGACCATGTGTTGCTCGCTCCAAACGGCCGGGAAGTCTGGGGCACCAGCAATGCCGAGGGGGTCCTGTACGTCTTTGACACGGCCACGCGCGAGCAGATGGCCACCATCGAAATGCCCGGCTACGGCGATGCCCACGGCCTGGTCTGGGTACACTACGACGAGAACGGTGACGCCCGCGTGGTACGCGACCAGGGCGGGTTTCACGGTGGGCTGGACCCGGCCGCGGGGAATTTTCTCGACTACTGATCCATTGGGGCAACTCGTGCGTTTCAGGCAAGTCGCAGGCAAGGATGTGACATGGAAAAAAAACTGAATGATCTCTTTGGGCATTTCTTTCAGGGACAGGTCGACAGGCGCGAATTCCTGACGCGCCTGGCCGTTGTTCCGGGCGGCGTGGCCGCCGCCGCGGCAGCGCTTCCACTGCTCAATTCTCCGAAGGCCAGGGCTCAGATGTTCATCAGGGGGGGAACCTACTCCATGGCGGAGCGCGACCGTCGCTGGGCCAATATCCGCAGGATGATGTCGGAGAACGGTTACGACTGCCTGATACTGCCGAAAGGCATGGGCGACGGCATCAACTTCCTGCAGTACGCAGAGTATGTTTCCAACGCGTTCTTCATGACTCCGGGGGCCGTGGTCTTCCCGCTCGAGGGTGAACCCGCCGTGGTGGGAGCCGTGCCCTCTCCCGATCCCTGGGTCCAGCGGTCGACCCTGAAGTGGTTCGAGGGTGGGGAGCAAACGCCCATCGGTGAACTGATCGTCGACCTGGTCAGCGAAATGGATCTCGCCAGCAGCAATATCGCCGTCGTCGGCACCCAGGCCAACGTCGAGGGTTTGAACGAATTCATCAACGAAGGGTTCGTCAAGTACGCCACCTGGGCCACGGTGATGGCCGGTCTGCCGGAAGCCACGTTCACCGATATCACGCCGGAATTCGCCGAGCTCGCCATGGTCAAGGGCGAGGAGGAGCAGGCCAATATCATCGGCGCGGCGCAGGTGGGCGAGGGATTGCACGCGATGTTGCTCGACACGATCGAAGTCGGGCTGGATGCAAGGGAAGTTCGGGTTGCGATCGCCGAGTACCTGGTCCGCAACGACGCCGCGTCCGACGTTCAGGCGCTGGAATTGGCCCCGGGCCCGATTCGCGACGGACAGGTCATCAATTCCGAGTACGGCATCATCGCTTCCGGCGGGTATGCCCAGGTGACCCTGTGCGTTGCCTGCGGCAGCGTCAGCGAGCAGACGGAGGAGCTGGCGGAAATCGCGCACGCCTCCATGGACTACGGGGTGGAGAATCTGCGGGCCGGCCGGCGCTTCGGCGACGTGATCGCGGGCATGGAAGACATCGTCATGCGGGACGGCGTCTGGCACGGCTTTCCTCAGATTCACGGCCTGATGCCCATGTTCATGGCCGGCCCCGTCTACAATGCACCGCCGCCGTTCCAGCCCTCAAAGACCATTGGTGCGGAAATTGAAATCAAGCCGGGCATGGCCTTCAGTTTCGAGCCGGGTGCACGTCGCGGATTCGGGCCCGGCGGCGGGCATGTAAAGGTTGGCGCAACGGCCATCGTCACCGAAACCGGGCTGGACGTCTTCAATGAAATCGGGCTACGGATGCAGCGGATCGCTTAGCTGCGGTTCAGCGAAAATTCCCTACGTCGGGCGGCATGGCGGGTGCATTGCGGTTGACGCAGGGCTGCGTCGAAGCGGTGGGGCAGTACTTGAACTCGATCGATCTCCATAACCGAACCGCAATCGTTACCGGCGCTGCGCGCGGGCTGGGCCATGCCATCGCATCCCGAATGCGCCAGTCCGGCGCCAATATCGCCGCGTGGGACCTGCCGGATGCAGGGATCGACGAGGCAGTCGCATCGTTGCGCCGGGATGTAGCGTCGCCCGCTGAGGTGGCAGGCGTGGGCACCGACATCGCCAATGCCGACTCAGTGGCGAAGGCACTGGAAGCTACGCTTAAGAAGTTTTCCACCGTCGATATCCTGATCAATAACGCCGGCATCTCCGGGCCCAATCTCCGGCTGTGGGAATACCCTCCGGACGAGTGGCGGCAAGTCATCGACGTGAATCTCGTCGGCAGTTACCTGGTCTCCCGGGCCGTGGTGCCGACCATGATCGCCCGAGGCTACGGGCGCATTGTCAATATTGCCTCGGTCGCCGGGAAGGACGGCAACCCGAATGCCTCGGCCTACAGCGCATCCAAGGCCGGACTCATCAATCTGACCAAGTCGCTGGGCAAGGAGTTGGCCGGGACGGGAGTGCTGGTCAATTGCGTGACGCCGGCTGCGGTGCGCACGGCCATCTTTGAGCAGATGACCGAGGAACATGTAGCCTACATGTTGTCGCAGATACCGCTGCAGCGTTTCGGCGAACCGGAAGAGGTCGCGGCGTTGGTCGCGTGGCTCGCCTCGGAAGAGTGTTCTTTCAGCACAGGCGCGTCGTTCGATCTCTCGGGCGGGCGGGCGACCTATTGATCGAAGCACCTCTTGAGATCGCAGGAGAGTCGATTTGGACATGATCGAACAGTTCAGCTCGGAGTTGTGGCGAGCACGGATTGCGCGGGAACCGATCGGGCCATTGACCGAGCGGGCTCCCGATATAACCGTCGAGGACGCCTACCGGATTTCTCTGGCAATACTCCACCGGCGGCTGGCCGTCGGCGAAACCGTTGTCGGCAAGAAGATCGGGCTGACCAGCAAGGCCGTTCAGGAAATGCTCAAGGTGAATGAACCGGATTTCGGTTTCCTCACTGACGTCATGGTCTACGAGAGCGGCACTACGGTTGAAATGGCGCGCGAATTGATACAGCCGAAGGCCGAAGGCGAGATCGCGTTCAAGCTGAAGCACGATCTTGCGGGTCCGGGCGTAACCGGCGCAGACGTGCTCGATGCTACAGAGGGTCTGGCCGCCTGTTTCGAGATCGTCGATTCGAGAATCCTTGACTGGCGTATCAGGATTCAGGACACCGTCGCAGATAACGCATCCTGCGGGTTCGTCGTGCTGGGTGACAGATGGGTAGCGCCCGACGCCGTCGATCTGCCTGCGTGCAAGATGGTAGTCAAGACCAACGGGCGTGAAGTGGCAACCGGCGTGGGGTCCGCTGCGCTCGGTTCACCCGCGAACTGCGTGGCCTGGCTTGCGAATACGCTCACGGAACTGGGCTCGCCCCTCAAGGCCGGTGAAATCATTATTTCCGGTTCGCTGATTCCCCTGCTGCCCATCCATCCCGGCGACCGACTGCTGGTCCAGGTGGAAGGCATCGGCAGGGCGGAGGTTGGCTTCGATTGATGCGTGCCATCTCGTCCGGTTCTCCGCGAGTTCAACTTCGAATCGACTTCAAGCGCAACACATCTGGATTCAGGACACGGGAAACGGAATGAACAATCAACGAACCGAACTGCTCGACACCGTTTCGCCCTACCAGATCGGCGTCATTGCGATCTGCGTCGCCATCAACATTTTCGAGGCCTTCGACCTGTTTGCCCTGGCCTACGCAGCGCCCGTGCTGTCCCAGGCCTGGGGCCTCGAACCCGAATCGCTGGGGGTCGTCCTCAGCGCGGTCTTTGTCGGCATGGCGCTGGGCTCCGCCTTCGTCGCGCCGCTGAGCGATCATTTGGGGCGCCGAACGGTCCTGTGTACTGCACTCGCAGTGCTTACCGCCGCCATGTTTCTCACGGCGACGTCGACCACCGTAACGCAGCTCCTGGCGTACCGGGTGCTGTCGGGTATCGCCATCGGCACCATTTTGCCTACGGTGACCACCACCGTTGCCGAGTTTGCACCGGAGCGGCACCGCAATCTCTGTGTCGGCGTGTTGCACGTCGCCGCTCCGGCCGGCGGCATTCTCGGCGGGGTGGTGGCACTGGCGCTCATGGCCCAGTACGGCTGGACGTCTGTCTTCATTGCCGGTGGAACGGTGACGGCACTGGTCACCGTGCTGGCGCTGGCGCTGGTTCCGGAATCCCCCGAGTTCCTGCTGCGGCAGCACGCCGGGCGAGGCCTGGAGAAGCTCAATTCCACGCTGGCGCGCATGGGGCAGCGAACGCTGGACGCCGACGCGGCTGCATCCTTGTTGCGCCGGCCCGGTAGTGTGGGCATCAGAGGCCTGTTCGAAGACAATCGGGCGGCTTGGTCCGTGCTGTTGTGGGTGTGCTTCTTCTGCGTAATTTTTGGTTTGTACTTCGTCAACACCTGGCTGCCTCAGGTCATTGTCAGTGCAGGCCTGCCGCTGGACCGGGCGATTTACATCACGGTGATCTTCAACACCGGTGGAGCCATCGGCGTTATCTGGATGGGGCTTCGGTCTCGCGCGCAGGGTATCCGGCCCATGCTCATGAACTTCATGCTGTGCGGATTTGCGCTCATGGCCGTGTTCGGGTTCATGCCGGCCAACGTGGTCCTGCTGTCCGTGCTGGCGTTCCTGGTGGGAATCTTCGTCAACGGCAGTTTCGTCGGTCTCTATATCGCGGCGGTACGACTCTACGATACGCGTTCCCGCTCCAGCGGTCTTGGCTGGGGAATCGGTATCGGCCGTATCGGTGGAATCATCAGCCCGGTTGTGGCCGGACTGCTGATCGGGCTGGGGCTTTCCAGAGGTCTGAATTTTCTGATCTACGCAACGCCGTTCCTGGTGGCCGCCCTCGCGATGGCGGCATTGCGATCACCGCGTCTCGCCGCGCTGGAGGAGCCACACCAAGACCGCGCACGATAGCACCTGACAACCGATTGCCATGAACTATCGGGCTCCCAAAGCGACAAAAGGATTGAAGGCAGCTACTTGTCAATTGAGCCCGCGAGGTAAGTCCATGAACAATCAATTTTCCGCCATCCTGCAGACGCATGGCCATCGATGGGTCTCCTGGATTGAAAAGGTTTCCGGCGTCACCGTCTTGTTGGCAGCCAGCATGCTGCCGTTTGCAGGACAATCGATCGCCCAGGAGGGCGTCCTCGAAGAAGTGGTCGTCACAGGTTCGCGTATCGCCCGCGATGCCAACCTGACCGGCGCCTTGCCGGTGCAATCCATGGACGCCGACGATATCACGACATCCGGCGAGTTCTCCCTGGCCGATGTGGTCAACGACGTACCTGCGCTGTTGTCGTCCATTACCGCAGAACAGTCCGTCGACCGGGCAGGCAGGCACGGCTCCAACCGGCTGAACCTGAGGGGACTGGGGCAGAACCGCACACTGGTACTGGTGGACGGTCGCCGCCACGTCGGCGGTCTGCAGGGCTCTTCGGCGGTGGACATCGGCTCCATCCCGCAAGCCCTGGTTGAGCGCGTGGAGGTGTTGACCGGCGGCGCGTCCGCGATCTATGGCGCCGATGCCGTGACCGGCGTGGTCAACTTCATTCTGAGGGACGACTTCGAAGGTCTGGAGGTACAGGCCCAGACCGGGCTGTCCGAATATGGCGACGCCGGGCAGACCGCCGTCTCTGTCGTTTTTGGCGGGAACTTCAATAACGGACGCAGCAACATTACCATTTCCGCGGAAGTACGCGGGGACCAGGGGCTTAAGGTGCACGAGCGGACCGACGGGCTGGCGGCCGGGTCGGCGCTCGACTGGCCGAATCCGGCCCTGCGCTTTCAGAGGGGTGATATTGGATCATCCACCCCCAATTTCGCCCGCTATTTCAACTATGACATTACCGGGCTCTTCCACTATGGCTTGGAGATCCCCGACCGGGACGATTTTATCGCCGACTATACCGCCGAGTTCGGCGAGGCGCCGAGCCTGGCTCCTGCCGAAACGGCACTCTTCGAACGGGCTGCCAGTGCCCCGCAGCGGGCGGCGCTGCCATTCTCCAACTTCACCATCACCTCTGGCTACGGCTATATCATCCCCGGAAACCCGTTTTCGGGAGCAGGCTTCGACCCGGAGACGCCCATCGACCTGGACGGCAACGGCAATCCCGACTGTCTCGACTCGTTTACCGGCTACAACTCCGTGTTCGGCACTGCTTCCTACGGCATTGTGGGCGGCTGCTGGAACGTCGGTGCCGACGGCAGCTACAGACCGATACGCGACGACATCATAGCCGCCAACTTCAATGGATTCGGAGGCGATTCTTATAACGCCCTGCAGCAGCCGGACGGCGATATTCTGCTGCCGGATGACAAGATCTCGCTGAATCTGCTGGGACGCCACGACCTGACCGGTTCCCTCACGCTCTTCGGAGAGGTGAAATACGTCGCGCAGGAAACCGAAGCCGAAGCTCGCCCCTCGTCTTTCTGGGATCTGCTGCCCGGAGCCCCCGACAATCCGTTCCTGCCCGACTTCATTCGAGGCGTTGCCAACGATACCGGAGGGGTTGCCATTACCATCGATCCGCTGCTGTTCGATGCCGCCGTGCAAACCCAACGGGACACGACCCGGGTCGTGGCGGGCCTGGAAGGAGAATTGAACAACGGCTGGACCTACGAGGTCAGCGCCAACTACGGCCGTTACGACGAGGAAGTGACCTCGACGGGCCAGGTCATCATTGACCGCTTCTTTGCCGCCATCGACGCAGTCACCGACCCAACCACCGGCCAGCCCGCCTGTCGCGCCGACGTAGATCCGGCGACCCCTGCGCAGAACACGCCGTTCCGGATCCCCAGTTGGTCGGAAGGCTATTTCTCCTACACACCCGGCAGCGGCCAGTGCGTACCTCTCAACATCTGGAGCGGACTGCCGGGCGTGACCCGGGAAGCGGCGGACTGGGTGACAACCGCCACATTGGACGAACTGACCATAGATCAAACCGTGTTTTCCGGCCATCTCATCGGGGACAGCGCGGACTGGTTCGAGTTGCCCGGCGGTCCGTTGGGATTTGCCACCGGCATCGAGTACCGAGAGGAATCATCCCACGCCCGCTTCGATACGTGGCAAAGGGGCGCCGTTCCTTCCGGTTCGCCGTTCTCCGCCGGCACCCTGATCAGCGAGGTATCGAACAACGGATCCCTGGTATTCGATCCATCCGTCATCGTGAGGAACGAGCAGGGGAAATACGACGCCACCGATGCATTCATCGAGCTCTCGCTGCCCATTCTGGTGTTCCAGCCGGGGTTCGAGGAACTGACCCTGGACGTGGCGGGCCGATGGTCCAATTATTCCACCATCGGCAGTACCGAGTCCTGGAAGGCCAATCTCGTGTGGGCGCCGGTTGCGGACTTCGCCCTTCGCGCAGGCGTTTCCCAGGCCGTGCGCGCGCCTAACGTCACCGAGTTGTTCGGCCCGGAAACGGGCACAACCGCCCGCCCGGCGGATCCCTGCGGCGTGGCCCAGATCAACGCCATTGCGGAGGACAATCCCACGCTTGCCCAGAATACTCAGGCCAATTGTGTGGCTGATTTCCAAAGTTTCGGTCTGGACCCCTTCGACGCGGACGGCAATTATGTATTCGCCGATCCTTTGTCCGCCCGTTTTTCCGGTATCGCCAGCGGCAATCCCAACCTGTCGGAAGAAACTGCCGATACCGTCACATACGGTCTCGTGTTCCAGCCTTCGTTCCTGCCCGCGTTCAACCTCACCTTGGACTACTGGGACATCAGCATCGAAAACGCAATCCAGTCGGTCACGCCCCAGGACATCGTGAATAGCTGTTACCAGGGCGAATCCCTCAATGACAACTTCTGCACGCTGTTTACCCGTAACACTTCGGCATCGTCGGCACAGTTCGGGGGATTCAATTTCATCCGGCTCATCGACATCAATTTCGCCAGGCTGGAGACTGACGGCATTGACGCGAGCGTCGGGTACAACTTCGGCTTCGGCGCTCACGACTTCGAAGTTTCGGTCACCGGGACCAAAGTCAACTCGCTGAACAACTTCACCAACCCCACCAACCTGAACGATGTCGACGTGGAACTGGGTGAAATCCTGCGCCCCGAATTGGCCGGAAATGTCCTCCTGCGCTGGACGTGGGGCGATATGAGCGTTGGCTGGCAGTCCCAATACCTGGGAGAGATGCTGCTGGGCAGCGCCAGAGTGGAAATCGATACCGCACAAACGCTGTTCGGCGACGCAGTCTTCCTGGACGGCGTCTGGATACACGATCTGAACGCCCGATACGACGCCGGTGACAACCTGACAATCTACGGCGGCATCAACAACGTGACCCATACGGATCCGTTCATATCCGAAAACGCCTTTCCGGCCACCCCGCGCGGACGGATGATCTTCTTGGGAGGGACGTATAGCCTGTAGGCGCTACGAAAAACTTTCTCCTCAGGCTTCTTGCCAGTGACGCGCGATCAGGCGGCCGGTTCGCCGCCCGATCGCGCATGAGCACCCGGTCCCGGCGCCGCTCAGGTAGTCGCCCACGTAGTATATGTTCTTTGGACCGGCTTCCTGGGTCGCCAGGAATTCCCGAACCCTTCGAACCTGTCCGGTTCGGAATTCCGGGGTGATGTAGCCGTCGTACTGCACGACGATCTCGCGGATCTGCTCGTCAATTTTCGGAAAAAACTCGCGGATACAGTCGGTGGCAAACGCCTGCAGATTCTCACCGTCGTTCGCAACGTAGTGCTGCAATCGCTCCACGCCGATACTGACCCACAGGCGAGGCGGCCTGCCGTCCCTGGTGGGGTCTCCCGGATAGAACTTGTAGAAGTTCAACGGTGTTTGGGCATTTCGCGTGAAGTACAGCCCGTGGGGCTTTTCGATAGTAAGCGCTACGCCGACCCCACCTTTCTATCGGTGAGCCAATGAGTTGGGATTACTCCTATATATATAAGGAGTGATGTCCGATGCGGAACGATGATCTGGATGCCAGGGGCGAGGCCCGTG
>LXNI01000242.1_pt1 | contig 68454 bp, 57 predicted proteins | sample 809091 | NCBI WGS metagenome assembly LXNI01 (sample SAMN04870527, study PRJNA318959) | sponge metagenome | biome: 01000161; feature: marine sponge reef; material: water | host: Sarcotragus foetidus | place: Greece: Milos, Mediterranean Sea | collected 2013-05-29 | depth 5-7 m
AGGAGTATCTGAATCTGGACCGTCTACTTGGATCCAAGTCCACCGTACGAAACTCCCCCAGGGCCCCGTGACGCTGCCTGGAATAGAAACCTCAGTTCTCGGCTGCACTGTTAGATCTGCGCTTGCGTTGACCACCGGACGGAAGGGTGCTCCTGGATTATCTTGAAGATGTAAGCGGCCTGAGCCGAAAGGATTATTCAATGCAGTGAGATTTTCAAAAATGCCGTCAGGTAGCGTACTCAGATCATTATTGCTCAAATAAAGATGAGTCAGCGAGGTCAGTTCATCAAAGATGCTCTCGGGAAGCATGCTCAGATCATTATTGCTCAAATGAAGATGAGTCAGCGAGGTCAGTTCATCAAAGATGCCGTTGGGAAGCGTGACCAGATTATTACGGTGCAACCAAAGCTCAGTCAGCGAGGTCAGTCCATCAAAGATGCCCTCGGGAAGCGTACTCAGATCATTATAGTACAAAACAAGCCTCGTCAGCGAGGTCAGGTTACCAAAGATGCCCTCGGGAAGCATGCTCAGATCATTATTGCCCAACCAAAGCAGAGTCAGCGAGGTCAGTTCATCAAAGATGCCGTCGGGGAGCGTGCTAAGATCATTTTCGTCCAAATTAAGCGAACCCAGCGAGGTCAGTTCATCAAAGATGCCGTTGGGGAGCGTGCTCAGAGGATTATTGCCCAAAGTAAGCGAACCCAGCGAGGTCAGTTCATCAAAGATGCCGTCGGGAAGCGTACTCAGATCATTTTCGCCCAAATCAAGCGAACCCAACGAGGTCAGTTCATCAAAGATGCCGTCGGGGAGTGTGACCAGATCATTACGGTCCAACCAAAGCTCAGTCAGCGAGGTCGGTTCATCAAAGATGCCGTTGGGAAGCGTACTCAGAGCATTTTCCGACAAATAAAGCCTGTCCAGTGAAGTCAGTTCATCAAAGATGCCCTCGGGAAGCGTACTCAGAGCATTTTCCGACAAATAAAGCCTGTCCAGTGAAGTCAGTTCATCAAAGATGCCCTCGGGAAGCGTACTCAGATCATTTTCGCCCAAAGAAAGCTCAGTCAGCGAGGTCAGTTCATCAAAGATGCCGTCGGGGAGCGTGCTCAGATTATTACGCCACAAATTGAGCTCTGTCAGCGAAATCAGACCATCAAAATCTCCGGCCTTCAGGCTTGAAATGTTTTTAGAGTCTAACCGTGAGAGACCTGTGATTGCGGCTAGTTGTGTACTCGTAACTTCTGCACAATCATTCGTACCGGGGATCTGACTCAAGATCGCACTCATTACGACAGCCGTTCGATCACAGATATTCATGCCCGCATGTGCGACTGGCTTCACTGCCGAAATTGCAGCCACAGGCATTTCCATGTGGAACCTGTACTGAAAGATCTTCAGCCGGAAGCGCTCATCCTGATCAAGAATTGACCTTCCCGGGTCTATATTCGCCCATCCTAGGTTCTCCCATTCTCTGAAGTCAGTCTCTCCGGAAGGTGCATGCTCCGGCATCTGTGCGAGAACTGGGCCGAGCAGAAATGAAAAAAATGCGACCAGAGAAGAGAGACATACAAGCCGACAATAAGCCTGTCGCGCTATGGGGCTGAGATGACAGAATGTGGTGCTGTGCCTCCCAGTGGAGCAACGCACACCGGCCCATACGGATGTGTTTGTGATCCCCTCTTTGATGGAATCTGAAATTAGTGCCGTAAAGAATTTCATTTCCTGAATTTATCCGGAGCTACGAGAACTTTGGCGTCTCCTCTCCTACCGTAAAATCAGGTTTAAGTTACGATTAGGTCATCAGAGGCATTTCAGAATTAGAGACCTCCTGGAAATATGCTCGAAATTGCCCCTGTCTCAGAGGACCATTTGGACGCAAGGGCCGGGCTCCCATTCGCCCGGACTCTATTTCGAGGTTCAAAGTTCATGGAACCCATACCAGATCACAATCCCCTAATGAGCGGGGCATTCTGTTGTTGCGTCTTCCGTATTCTTGGAGGGCAAATCAAGACGATCCGTACGACAGTATCGCCGGGCGTGCGTGCAGCCCTGGCAGTGAACGACCACGCGTGGCTGAATGATCAACGAGGCCGATATCCTGCAATTTTCGGATCTAGATATGCCAAGCCCACTGGACCAGCCTAGTCTTCGTTGTCAAGAATGTCGTCAATGCGTGCGCTAACATCTCTCAGATGTAGCCTCGTCATACTATCTCCAGTTCTTCGGGCAGCACGGTCTACTGCCGTCTGTAGTGACTCAAGCTCTCCTCGTACGTAGGCGCGAATATCTGACTGACTCACATCAACCGGTGCCATACCGAAACTGGAAAAGAAGGACGGCAGTGATGGTCCCTCTTGAGTCATCAAATATTCCAGACGCTCCAGGTGCCCCCGTTGCAAATTGCGCCGGAATGGACCAATGGCCGAAGCTGCTGGCAATTCTGTCCAAATCCCGTCGCGTAGATCCTCCAAGAGTTCCGCGAACGTATACACATCTTCGCCATTCGCCAGTGCCTCGGTTTCCATGAGACGTCCAATGCGAATCGGATCAAGTAGCGTATTCACTGCGCCGACCTGGTAGCGACGAATACGGTCCATGGCGCCTACTCCCTCAATGCGGCGCAGAACCTCGCTGTTCAATATCCAGGTTGGAGCCGCAAATGCTTCCTGAGAAAGCCATTCCATGGCACCGCGCTGAGTTCCAGCCGGCACAGGCGTGTAAACAACGCCCTCCTGATCATAGGTCTTGAAATTTTCATAATGCCCCCCCACATTGGCAGCCACGTGCCCGATGTAGCGATTCCACTGTGTTGCGATCTGCCCGTAGAGTTCGTTCAGATCTCCATAATCCTTGGCATCTTCGGCAGTCCAGCCAATCAGTTCGTCAAGGATAATTTTGAGATTTGCGATACCATAGTTACTGGCCACGACAGCATCATCTCCCAAATCTTCATTTTGCGAGCGTGGGTCCACACGAGGACCTTGGCGCCCATAGAAGTAGAGCGGATCCCCTGCACGTTCAACAACCCATGCATTCAGTGTTTCGCGTTCGTCGTCCGCCGATTCTGCGTCCGGTAGCACTGTATAACCCCATTTTACTGACCATTTGTCATAAATCCCGACGTCAGGCATGAGATTGGTCACGCCATCACCCGGTTGCGCGACATAGTTAAACCGGGCATAGTCCATTATAGAGGGCGCTGTACCATGGGCGTCCGTGAAAGTGGCCGATCGGAGTGAATCGACAGGATAGGCAAAACTGGAACCCCAGTTGTGTGGCAGACCGATAGTGTGTCCCACCTCATGTGCAGACACAAAACGGATGAGGCGCCCCATGACTTCGTCCCTGAATTTAACTGAGCGGGCATCAGGATTGACGGCAGCCGTCTGTACGAAGAACCAATTGCGCAGCAGGTTCATCACATTGTGAAACCAACCGATGTCACTTTCCAGGATCTCACCAGTACGCGGATCATGAACATGTGGGCCAAAAGCATTCTCTATATCGGAGGAGAAGTAACGGATTACAGAGTAGCGAGTGTCTTCCGGGCTGAATTCCGGATCTTCCTCTTTACTGGGAGGATCCTTTGCCATGATGGCATTCTTGAATCCTGCGGCTTCAAAAGCGCTATTCCAATCCTCAATACCCTCCTTTAGATAGGGCCTCCATTTCATCGGCGTAGCCGGATCAATGTAGTAGACAATCGGCTTGACTGGCTCAGTGAGCTCCCCACGCGCGTACGCTTCTGGATCCTTGGGTTCTAGTCTCCAGCGGGTTATGTAACAACGTTCCTCCGCCTTTTGTGCATCTCGTCCGTAATCCGTCATTGTTACACTAAAAAATCCAACACGTTGGTCACAAAGCCGCGGTTGCATCGGATTTGCCGGCAACAGGATCATGGATTGATTCATCTCAACAGAAATAGTCCCCGTAGCAGCATTCGACGGCGGCTGTCCAGCATCGTAACTCAGCACATGCTTGATCTCGATGTTCAGCGGATAACTTTTCGCCGATGAAATGTAAGTTCGGTCGGAGTCTAGGCGCCGTACGCGGTACAGCTCACGCCGGAATGACGGCAGTCCAAGCGATGGTACATCAGAAGTAAACAGGTCAGTCACCTCAATTACGGTAGCCGTTGAATCTTCATTCAGTGTCTCAATGTCGAACGCACGCAAAATGGGCTCAAAGTTTGAGTTGCGCACTGCGTTGTATATGGGTTCGTCTTCGTCCGCGACATTCTCATATGAGACGATTCGCAGCATAATCTTCTTGGCCTGTTTTTCCCACCGCAACACCTGTGTGCTCGTCTTCATGCCCCCGTATCCCAAGTTGTTCATGGTTGCCGCTGTGCGTGTTACCAGTAGCATTTCTGTACCTAGAAGTGAGTCAGGGATCTCGAAGTACAGCTTCTCTTCAAGCTCATGGACCTTGAAGAGGCCGTCATCGGTCACTGCATCTTCGGTGATAACATCACTGTATTTTTTTGAGTCGTCATCATCTGAGCTCTTGGACTCAGAGGGGGCCTCGTCTGTAGGAGGAGCGGCCTGGCGCGTAGATGAGCAGCCGGCAATAAGGAGCAGTGTGAATAGTAAGGCGAGTGCACCGAGAAATGACTTCATGGCAACAGGTGGAATGTAAGTAGACCGGAAGATACGATATCAAGGGGTATTATATACCTAATTACTGTACCAAGAACTAAGCTTATATCTGATAGAAGGGTACATGGAGACACTGGGCTAAATGGCAGTCCGATCCGGTGCTTACCATAGCGTCATTCGGAGTGATGCCATGACCGTTCCTCGGTTGCTGAATTTTGAGCTGTTTATGAACGAAACGGCTAGTACATATCGCAATATCACGTACGGGTTGTGACTTGGCAGCAAGGCAAAGCGAAGAAATTGGCTGGCTTAGCAGGGGTATGCAGGTTTGTATGGAATGCCATCCTCGTCCAACAAAACGAAGCCTATGAGAAAGCGAACGAGGCCGGAGATGAGACGAAAGATGGAGTGAGACAACGTAACCTGTACACAATAATGACTCCACAACACTTACAATTCCATACGTTCGTCTTGCTTTACGCAGCAAAAATGCGCGCTGACGCCAATTTTAAGTAAGAAAAGGCCAAACAAATTATGCCCAGCCGGGGTGGTAAGAGCGAAATACATACTGGTGACGCCACGCTAAGCCATCACCAATAAACATTGCCATGTGTATAATTCTCTATAAAAATTTTCAATCCGAAGACTTCGAAGCCTACCTCTACTGGATGTCGGACGACACCCAAGTCGTGAAGCAGTTGTTTGATACCCCGAACGGGAAAGCTTAGGCGGGTCAAGAGGAACGGTTATCAAAGATCTATTCTACGAGCCGGGGAAACAGGCCCCCAGAACCCATGAAGGCAAAAACATTATTCTGCTCGAAGGGAAAAAAGATTGCAACAACTTTGCGGAGGTTGAACACGAATAACCCGGTATGCTGGCAATTAGCGGTCTGGAGGGTTGCAAATTGCGCCGGGTAACGAAATCAGCTGGGTGTTGTGCATCTCGTAGCCCCCTCAACACCGTCCCTATCTGTGTCACAGTCTATCTGGATAGGACCTGTGTCCAGGTGAGTAAGCGATCAGTGTTCAGACTTCCATCATAGTAGTAGACCAAGCCCGTGTACCACTGATCTGTGCGCGCAAGTCGTAAAGCAAGTATCGTGCGTGTCTGTTCTTCGGTAGAGGTGTATTCGTATTCGTAGGCACCCTGTTTGAGCAGCTTCGTGCTCGTATACCGTCCCGTCGCTGGTACCCATTGCATAGAACTGCCCGAATCCATGCGCCAGCCGTTGAAAGCTCCCGTAACATATACATCGCCCGGTAATGGCGTTTCATTTGGCGGTACATATTCAAAAGTAACGTCCACATACTCAGCACTAGTATCCAGCGACGGATCCGTATCAGATATCACAGACTGTCCGCGCAACCGCAGGCTTGCCTCCAAGCCTGGAAAGCGTGCGTAATCCGGTTCCAGCACTGCGCTGTAAGGCGTTGTCGAGCGATCAATGCGCTCAATACCGTCCCCAGGGCGAAAGTCACGCAGGTCTACTAGGTACCTTCCGGTCTGCGCTACAAAAGACTCTTCTGGATCGAGGTAGTAAAGCAATGTTGGCTGTTCAGTTAGTGAAGGGCGTTCTATGCACCGGGGCGTCAGTAAGTGTCGATCCTGGACAAAGCAAACCGTTACATTGAATTCTGCCGGACCTATTTGCTGGGGTGGAATGAATCGCAGCAATGGCTGCATTGCCGTCAGGTTATTGCGTCCGGCAAAGTGCAAATCAAGTGAGAGCTCGGCCCGTGTGATATTTTCTGTCACCAAAAAGGGGCGTTCAAAAAGCACTTCGTTTTCACGTCCTTGTTCTGTTATTCGTACAATGAAATTGCCGCTCACCCGAAAATCAATCGATTCGTTCGGGAAGTCATACTCGTAATGAACGTACTGATTGAGCGTACCGCGGGAAACCTCATAGTCAAAAAGATTGTCCCGAGAATAGGAGTCGAGGTACTCGCTCGGTAGCAGATCACGCCTCCACGTGCGATCCGCGTGGTAGAAATAAGCCGACAATGGTCGAGCATCCCAGTTCATGAGGTCGAACTCCAAGGTCAGGGGAGGCCCATTCCGCATCTGATAGATGGGTAGCGCCTCCTCAACACCTGCATAGAGCTGAATACTGTGCACTTCAGAGGATTCAGCATGAAAGTCCGCAGGTCGCAGCTCTTCGGGTACAGGTACGAGTTGTCCGAGAGGCACTGCACAGGCGGCAAGACAAACCAGGAATCCAATACAGATCCTCTCATTGATGGATAGTTTTACAAGCATTCCATATGATTTTAGCGACTGTGCAAACATTCATAGGCATAATATAGCCGTGCGGTAGGGTTATCTCGCACAAATTTGCTGATATTGCACTTGCCTCCGTGCACATGAATGGCTCATCCCAAGTAGAACCCAAGGAGAGACTGACAACGCTACCGCCCCACATCAATGTGAGCTCGTTGTGGGCGTCATTTCTTGCATTTAAGTGAACTGCGGTCAGTCATGTCTACCAGACAAGTAAAGAAGGGAGGTTATCCTTTGAAATTTCTGGATGAATCACATCAGTGGGGTCAGAGTAGTTCATAATTATTATGATCACTCGGCATACTTATGAGACACGGTATTTCGACTGTCCAAACGCGAGTAACAACACCTTATCTGACCACATAGCAGTAAGTTCACGGCGATTATGCGAACAAATTGTTACGATGGGAGCTGTGTTCTCACACGGCGAGCAGTATTATGAGCACAGCGAATAACCACAATAGCATTCTATCTCCGTCGTTCGGCGTAACTTCTTCAGGTAAGCTGCCCCACCAATATGCCTAAATTCTGCCACCTGCACTGCCACACCTCCTATTCTCTACTGGATGGAGCCGCACGCATTGATACGCTCGTGCAACAGGCCCGCAAACTGGGAATGAGCGCCTTGGGCATCACTGATCACGGTAATCTGTACGGTGTGCCGGAATTCCACGCAACAGCCCGTAAAAATGGAATAAAGCCCGTCATAGGGTGCGAATTCTACGTGACCCCGGGCTCCATGCAAAAACGCGATACTCGGGTACGGTACCATCAGGTTCTATGGGCAAAAAACGAGCAAGGCTACCGAAACCTGATGAAACTGTCCTCGCTCTCGTTCCTGGACGGATTCTATTTCAAACCACGTATTGACTTCGAACTTCTCGAAAATTACCACGAGGGTCTCGTAGCAACAACCTGTTGCCTGCAGGGACAGGTTCCCCGTGCCATTATTGACGGGAATCTGGAAGAAGCCCGTCGCTGGTTCAAAAAGTATCTGGATATATTCGGTACAGAAGACTACTACGTGGAAATCCAGGATCATGGTATTGAGGAACAGAAAAGGGTAAACGAAAAACTCCTGATGTGGGCGCAGGAATTCAACGTTGAGGTCGTTGCTACAAATGATGTCCACTATGTGGCAAAAGAGGATGCCGATGCACATGACATTCTACTCTGCCTTCAGACCGGCAAGGATCTTGATGACCCCAACCGCCTCCGTTTTGACAGGCAGGAATTCTATCTGAAGTCAGCGAATGAGATGCATGCCGTCCTGGGGAAAACCTTGGAAGCAGCCACTTGGATGGAGAACAGTCTGGCCATTGCAGAGAAGTGCCAATTCGAGATACCACTTGGCAAGCTTCTTATGCCCCATTTTGAGATTCCTGAGGAATTTGGGAGCAACTCTGACAAATATCTGAAACACCTGGTATTTGAGCGTGGCAGGGAGCGGTATCCTGATTTTTCAGAGGATGTACAAGCTCGTTTGAATCATGAACTGGGCATAATCTCTCGGATGGGTTATGCCGGCTACTTTCTGATTGTACAGGACTTTACGACCGCAGCACGTAAAATGGGGGTATCCATAGGTCCTGGGCGAGGCTCGGCAGCTGGCAGCGCCGTGGCCTATTGTCTCGGGATCACGAACGTAGATCCGCTCAAGTATGATCTGCTCTTTGAACGTTTCCTCAATCCAGAGCGGATATCGATGCCGGATATTGACATCGATTTTGATGACCACGGTCGGAGCAAGGTGATTGACTATGTGGTCGAAAAGTATGGGCGGCTCAACGTAAGTCAAATAATTACGTTCGGCACCATGGGAGCACGTACAGCTATTCGAGATGTGGCGCGCGTCCTCAAAATCCCGCTTCGGGAAGCCGATAAGATTGCCAAAGCAATCCCCTATGGCCAAAGCGGTCTCGACACAGCTTTGGATTCCGTTGAAGAACTGAAAGAACTCAAGACATCCACGCGCAAGGAGATCCAGAAACTTCTCAGGGTTTCGCAGACTTTGGAGGGATGTGCCCGGCATACCGGCGTGCACGCTGCCGGCGTCATTATAGCACCTGGCATAGTCAGCGACCATGTTCCGGTGGCAACCACAAAAAACAAAGACGAGCAGGTACTGACGACCCAATACTCGGGAGACTGGGTAGAAGACTTTGGCCTGCTCAAGATGGATTTTCTTGGGCTTTCAACCCTGACCATTATTGACGATACATGCAACCTGATCAAGCAGCGCACCGGCAGCGCACCGGATATGGATGCATTACCGCTGGATGACCCCAAAACATTTGAACTCTTCCAAAGAGCGGACACGAGCGCCATCTTCCAGTTCGAATCGGAAGGCATGCGCAAGTGGCTTGTCCAGTTAAAGCCCACCTCGCTGGATGATTTGACGGCCATGAATGCCCTCTATCGGCCAGGGCCCATGGATCTGATTCCAAACTATATCAAACGAAAGCACGGTGACGAAGAGATACAGTATCCACATCCGATCCTAAAACCGGTACTTGAAGCCACTTATGGAATCCCTGTTTTTCAGGAACAGGTCATGCAGATAGCCCAGGTCATGGGAGGCTATTCGCTCGGAGCAGCTGATGTCTTGCGACGAGCCATGGGCAAGAAGAAAAAATCCGTGATGAGAGCCGAACGTAACCGCTTTGTTGAGGGAGCAGCCGAACGCGGCGTTTCCGATGAAGTGGCGAATGAAGTCTTCGATATGATGGACAAGTTCGCGGGCTACGGATTCAATAAGTGTGTGGAAGAGTCGACCCTGGTTACCGATGCACGTACCGGCGCGCAGGTGACTGTTCGAACACTTCACGAACAGGGATGTGAAGATTTTCTGGTCTACGCACTCACAAATGAGGGAGATATAGCTCCCCGGAAAGTGGAAGCCGTCTATTATAACGGATTTAAGCCGGTTCTTGAGCTGATCACGAATAACGGACGTCGTATCCGTGCAACATCCACACACCGGTTTCGCGTGCAGAGCGGCTGGCAGCGTCTGGGGAATTTGCACGCCGGTGATAAGGTGGCAACCATGGATCCGCAAGAAACTATCCCGCAAAGCGACCTCGGTGGTGACCTTGCCTGTGCAGCAAGGACCAAAACCAGCATTACTTGGGAGAGCATTGCACGGATCGTATATGCGGGACACGCACACACGTACGACCTGAGCGTGGCAGAAGACCATAATTACTCTGCCAATGGCTTCGTGGTGCATAACAGCCACAGTGTCGCCTACTCGCTTGTTGCGTACCAAACTGCGTACCTCAAAGCTCACTACACTGCTGAGTTCATGGCAGCAGTAATGTCTAATGTATCAGGAGACTCCAAGAAGTTCATTGCCATGCTGAACGAAGCGAGGCGCTTGGGCCTCAAGATTCAGCCCCCTTCGGTTACCTACAGCACAGGGGATTTTTCGGTCGACGAAGACGGTGTCATTTATTTTGGATTATCGTCAGTAAAGGGAGTTGCCCGGGGAGCGGTTGACGAAATCGTAGCAAATAGGGAGAAGAACGGCCCCGCAAAGACACTCTTTCAGTTCGTGAAGCGACTTGACTCCCAGATCCTCAACAAGAAAACACTCGACTCTCTGGCACGTGTAGGTGCCTTGGATAAGTTTGGTCAACATCGGGCACAAATTGTTGATGCCCTAGATCTGGCTATCCGGTATGCCGAATCTGCACGGAGGGATGAGATGCTAGGACAAGGGTCTTTATTTGCCGATGAAGATTCTCTGACCAACCATCCAGAACCTGCGCTACCCAAGTGTGCAGAATGGTCACATACCGAAATACTCGAGCAGGAACGTGAGCTGGCAGGGTTTTACATTTCCGGGCATCCGTTGGATGACTGGAAGATTGAGCAGCGCTCCTGTGCTACAAATACCTTGGCGGGTCTGCCCACCTTGACTGCCGAGGGAGATCTAAGACCTTCCTGTACGGTCTGTGGTGTCATCACAGCAGTAAAAACCAGGAAGACCCGCAAGGGAGAAGAGATGTCTAATATCACACTTGAGGACTATACTGGGCAGGCTGAAGTTGTCTGTTTCCCATCCACACACGCCGAAGCAAAAAGCATTCTCACCGAGGGCACTATGGTGATGGCAGAAGGCACAGTAGAGGATGGTGGGGGGACTCTAAAAATCCTGAGCCACCGCATAATCCCGTTGGCTGCGTTGCGCGATAAGCTCCTTGATAATATTGTCATTACTCCAGATTTTGAGCAACTGAAAAATGAAGACTTAAACCGTTTTGTGGATGCTTGCAAAGCTAACAAGGGCGAGAAGGAGCTTCACTTCGTGATTAAAGTGAATGGTCAAGATCTGAGATTGGTCGGCGAAAAAGCAAAAGTAGCGGCAACTCCAGAGTTAATGTCTGCTCTGGAGTCTACGTTCGGAGTGAAAGGGGTTTACCTTGAATGGAGAAGAAATAATCAATATGATGTGTGATTCCCATGCATAAACCTAGAGTGTTGTTTGTCTGTACTCACAATTCCTCCCGCTCACAAATGGCCGAGGGGCTGTTGAGACACATTTTTGGAGACCATTACGAGGTTCACAGCGCTGGAACCGAACCCAGTGGCGTGAGCCCATTTGCAGTCAGTGCGATGGAAGAAATCGGCATTGACATCAGTCACCATACTTCCAAGGGGGTTGACGAATTTTTATCGGTAAATCTGGATACTGTCGTGACCGTCTGTGATTCTGCACATGAGCACTGTCCTTATGTTCCAGCCAAGAATAACATACACCAACGCTTCGAGGACCCACGTGCAACCACTGGTTCCGATCAAGCAAAAAGTACGGCCTTCAGACGTGTACGGGACCAGATTCAGGCCTGGATCCAAGAATATTTCAACCCTTCTGACTCATGAAACCGCGCCTTACGGACGACAATGTTCGCCCGGAGCTGGATTTGCACGGATGTTCTGTTGATGAGGCATTGCGTTTGAGTCATGCACTGATTACTGAGTCTGCCCGTCGTGGCAGAGATTCGGTGCGAATTATTCACGGAAAGTCTACAACAGGCTCCAATAGACACACGGTCAAGTCTGCATTGACCGAATTGATCGACAGCGGACAGTTGTCTCTGCATGTAAGCAGTACGTACAAATCTGAAGGCCACATGCTTGTTGCCCTGCGCAAAGGAGGCAACAGGCATCACTCCAACCGCATTACTCTCCGTGATATCAAATGCCCGTGAGACCACTAATAGGCATAACAACCTCCTTTGAGGATGGGAAGTACCGGCTTGATCACGCTTATGTTAGTGCGGTCAAAGATGCCGGCGGACAATCGGTGCTTATGCCGCTTGTCAGTACGATTGAAGAAGCGGCACAGCTGTGCGATCAAATTCATGGGCTGATCATTCCAGGAGGACCGGGCATTACCGCCAGGACAGTGGGGAGTCTGCCCGCTCAGCTGCAAGCCGTGAATCCAGGACGATGGGAATCAGACAACCTGATACTGAATACTGCGGTCGAACGAAATCTACCAATTCTCGGTATTTGTTACGGAATGCAATTGCTTTGCGTCCGGGCCGGTGGATCGTTGTATGCTGACGTAGAGAAGCAAGTAGACGGCGCCTCTGTGCATAGCGAGAAACGTGGAGCACAGAGCCATCCTGTAGCTATAGTACCGGGAAGCCACTTGGCGCGCATTTGGGAATCTGATCTCATCACGGTGAACTCGCGGCATTTTCAGGCCGTGCTTGACGCGGGGACCAACTACATCGTGAGCGCCAGAAGCACCGATGGTATCATCGAAGCAATAGAACGTACGGATGGCATTCATATTGGCGTACAGTTTCATCCAGAGCGGATGAGGCTAAGATCTTTATTTCGCAATCTCACACGACAGGCCACAGAGTATCGGGATGCTGCGCGAAGAGCTGCACTCACTTAGTCCAAACCGGCGTCAACTGCGCTCCTTTGGCATCACACTGGGGATCGCGCTTCTCGTCATTGCAGGCGTGCTTTACTGGCGCACTGCTCCGGGAGTAATTGTGGTATCTAGTATTGGGGTATCGTTCTTAATAGCCGGACTTGTAGCCCCAGAAATTCTGAGGCTATTGTATAAACCATGGATGGCACTGGCGGTGCTTCTTGGGTTCATAATGACCCGTGTCCTGCTAACCCTGATCTTCGTGCTGCTGTTTATTCCTACTGGTTTGTTCATGCGGCTTTTCGGCAGAGATCCGCTACGCCGCAAACTTGATCCCGATGCGAAAACGTACTGGATACGTAAGCAATATAGCCCTGAGAGTCGTGAACGCTTAGAACGCTATTATTGACCTTGTGTGGACTGTGCACTACAAAATCATACGCTGATCGTTTGATTAAGGAGTCCGCATTCTGAAAGAACCCAGAATTAGAGCAGTAACAAAGACTGCAATCCCCAGTACAGCTGGTGTTTCGCGATCTTGAATTTGCTCGTAGCGACTGACTGGGCCAAGACTTCCTAGTTACCCAATCTTATGGCTCTTCCACTATATTTGGGGAAGAGCCTATATCTTTATTTCATTCCAGTTGGAGATATGCTTCGCATATTTTACGCACGGTCCGCTAACCGCCGACCTAATCGCGCGAACATGACCAAATTCCAATCGCGGAGATGAGTCGCAAGACACGACATCGCTATTGCTGCGTGTCCGACTTGGTTTTTCCGACGATCATGCTTGTCTTCGGGCTGTTTGCTGCGTCGTGTACACAAGAATCGGATCCGCCAAATGTCCTTTTCATTGCCGTTGACGACCTAAGCACGGACCTCGGTACATACGACCACGATCTGGTAAGCAGCCCGCATATCGACCGCTTAGCTGCTCGCGGCGTGAGATTCGATCGTGCATACTGTCAGTATCCGGTCTGCAACCCTAGTCGATCCAGCTTTCTAACCGGACTCTACCCGGAACAAACCGGCGTACTGACCAATCGGGACAGCTTCCGTCAACACATTCCGGATATTCCTACACTTCCCCAATGGTTTAGGGAGCACGGGTATCATACAGCCCGCGTAGGAAAGCTCTTCCACTATGGCGTTCCGAGCCAAATCGGCTCGGACGGTATGGATGATCCCGCGTCGTGGTCCGAAACCGTGAATCCGCGCGGAATCGATCGCGAGGTTCACGATCGCATACATACTCTCGTTCCAAACCAGTATGGCGGAACGCTAAGCTGGCTGAGCGTGGATCCGGAAGATGGATTCCATACGGATGAGTTAGGCGCGGATGCAGCCATTCGGATCATGGAAGAGCAACACCCATCTCGGACGGGCACGCCCCTGTTCCTCGCGGTCGGATTCTATCGCCCGCACACGCCGTTTGTGGCTCCGGCCCCCTACTTTGAATTGTATCCGCTGGATCAGATCGATCCTGTTCTCGAGCAGCCAGGTGATCGAGTTGATATCCCAATTGCGGCTCTGGCCGATCGACCGAGGCAGCGCGAACTGACCATGGAAAAGCGTCGCGAAATCATTCAGGCCTATTATGCTTCAGTATCGTTTATGGATGCGCAGGTGGGTCGCCTTCTGGATGCGCTGGAGCGACTGGATCTGGATGACAATACCATTGTTGTGTTCGTCTCCGATCACGGATATCATCTGGGGCATCACGGACTCTGGCAGAAGGGCGATTTGTTCGAGGGGTCCGTTCGCGTTCCACTAATTGTCGCTGCGCCGGAGGGGCTGCAGAAAGGCTCTGGCACAGAGGCACTAGTAGAGTTAGTGGATTTGTATCCCACACTGGTGGATTTGGCCGGCCTGCCGGCACCTGAGCACCTCAAGGGGTCAAGCCTGCGATCCATTCTGGAGGACACGGACCACCTAGGCAGAGCTACCGCCTTTACGGTTGGCTGGAGCAGGGCCGCATGGATGCATCCTGAAATAAGCGATCGGAGCGTGATGGGATATTCGATTCGCACTGAACGATTCCGGTACACCGAATGGAATGGTGGAAATGCAGGTGCCGAACTTTACGATTACGAAGTGGACCCGATGGAGATCAACAATCTGGTCGATGATCCCATCTATGCAGACACTTTGGCTCGACTGAAACGATTGATGGAGTCTCGAAAACGAACCGCGAAGTAGCCATGCGTTTGGATCCCATCACCCGCCGGAGCTTTTTGAAGGGTGTGGGATTGTCTGCACTTGTAGCAGCGACCAAGCGGCAGAAGACACACGTAATCACGCTCAGCTTCGATGATGGATTCCGTAAATCGAGTTTAGAAACGGCGAAGATCTTTGAGAAGCACGGGCTGTCGGCCTGCATCAACATTATTGCCACGGCCCACCATGATGATTTCGTTCTGCCCAACGACTATCACCATTTTCCAGTAGGTGACTTTGGGCTGTGGAACGAATTGGTTGCACGTGGCCATGAAGTCATGCCTCATGGGTATAAGCACCAGAATTTGACCGAGGTACCGCTGCAGGACGCAAAGGACTTGATCATGCGCTGTCTGGATTACTTCAGCGAAGCACTGAATGGATTCGAACCCAAGCAAGCCATTTTCAACTTTCCCTACAACGCTTCAAGTCCTGCCATAGAGGAATGGCTTGCCGATCAAGTGAAGGCTTTTCGAACGGGTTATGCGCAGATTAATGCGCTGCCACACGCCGGGCAGAAGAAGCTGATTTGCAGCAGCCACGGTCCCGGGAATATTGACACAATTCTTACGGAGGAGGTTAATCGTTTTCTGGCCTCGTCCGGCGGATGGCTGATCTTCAACGCTCACGGTTTGGATGAAGAGGGCTGGGGGCCTCTTTCCGCTGCGCATCTTGACAGGCTTCTTTCCGAATTGAAGGCAATAGAAGAGGTACTCATAATTCCTACTGGGCGAGCATTGGCAAACGTGTGATCCATCAGGGCGGCAGCCGGGACCCGTACATAGAGGAGGTTACCAAGCCGGCAGCGTGGGACAAGTGTCCAGGTACAAGCCACCACTCAACAAGCCCGGAGTGTCGAAAAATTTCGCAGAAACTCAGCCAACTCACGCCGGAAAACAGGTCTACTACCCCTCACCAAAACGACAACGTACATAAACTCAGTCGTCGAAGAGTTTCCTGTTGTTAATTTTGAGCAGGTATTGTTTCTGGCCCAGATACTCTTTCTGCAGTCTACTCTGCTCTTCGCTGCCCTCAAGGGCATTCATCATCTCATGTTTTACGCGTTGCATATCCCTTTTGACAACCTTCCCCTTGACGTGCATCATACAATCCTGAGCAATGCGTTTCGAGTTTTCGTTCAGTCGAGGGACATTAATTTTCTTGCCCCCCCATCCTTCGGAAATTTGGTGCCGCGGCACCAGAACATGCGCAACCAGTTGCTGTGTGATCTCATCAGCATTAATTCCCTTCGATTGAATCGCAGACAGTATGCCGTCTCCATGTGCCTCGTAGCCCTTAATTAATGCGTCTACAAGCTTGCGGGATGGTCCTTCCTGAAACTCGTCATACCCCATGTTTCCGAGGATATACTCTATCATTGGCCCACCTTCTTCCAGCATCAACTGTAAAAGCACTTTTTCTGGTTCGGAAATTGCATCAAAATTAACGGGCTCGGTGCTGGTACTTCTTTCCGGTGGAGTCTGGGTGGGTTGTTGTGGTTGATTGCTCTTAGCGTATCGTGTGATTTCATGTGCCATGTCGCGCTCAGGGATCGCGAACAGCTGACTAGCCTTTTGTGCGTACATTTTCCGAAGAAGATCATCCTTCATATAAGCAATGCGTTTGGCTACCCCGGAGATCGCCTGCCGCTTCTTGTGGAGCGTGCCAAATCCGTCGCCTGAAAGAGACGCAGCAAAAAAAGCATCAACCCAATCTTTGGTAGCCGTTTTAAGGTGCAGTTTGAATGCATCAGCACCTTTTTCACGCACAAATGAGTCCGGGTCCTCCCCCTCCGGCAGCGATACAACGCTTGCAGCTACCCCCCCCTCAAGAACAACGTCAATTGCACGCTCGGTCGCTTCCATACCTGCACGATCTGCATCGTAGAGTAATCGGATCTCCTTCACATATCGTCCCAATAGTGTAACCTGTTGAAGAGTAAGTGCAGTCCCGCAGCATGCCGCTGATCCAACACCTGCCTGGTCAAGTGCCAGAACATCCGTGTATCCTTCCACCAGAAGAATACTCTCCTCTTGGCGCGCCATCCGTTTGGACTGATACAGACCGTAGAGGATATTGCTTTTATGATAGACGTCCGTTTCAGATGAGTTGAGGTATTTTGGTGCTTTTGGGTGGTCCACAAGGATCCGTCCTCCGAAACCAACAATTTTTCCCACATGTGATCGAATAGGAAACATAATTCGTCCCCGAAATCGATCGTAGTAATTGCCATCATCCCGCTGAATTATCAATCCGGCCTTTTTCAGGGTTTCGGGCTTGATGTGCACATCGTCTGCCGCCTTTATTAAGCTATCCCATGAATCAGGAGCATAGCCCAGACTGAACCGCGTTATCGTTTTCTCGGTTAATGCACGTCCATGGAGATATTCGCGTGCTCGCGAGCCGGAATTTGGTTCCTTGAGCTTCCGAACATAGTACTCGGATGCAAAGCGAAGAGCCGCATACACAGATTCCCTTTTGTCGTAGGCTTTTCCTTCCTCCTCCGTCTTTGGAATTTCTATTCCTGCACGATCTGCCAACCATCGAATTGCATCTAAAAATTCTAGTCGTTCGATCTCCATCACGAAGGTGATCGTGTCTCCACCTTTGCCGCATCCAAAGCACTTGAAGAATCCTTTTGCTGGACTCACATTAAAGGACGCCGTTTTCTCGCTGTGGAATGGGCATAACCCTAAATAATTGCGCCCGGCCTTCTTCAGCCGTACGTAATCCTGTGCAATGCTCAGAATGTCAGAGGCATCACGCACCTGCTCTATAACGTTTTCTGGAATCCGCATCCCCACCCCTTTACGGCAGAGCTGCAACCGGAGGTTGCTCCGGCTTTTCGGAACACTGGCAGGCACCTATGGAAAGAAAACCTGCAAGAAGTATGGCAAGTAAGAGTCTGGTCATCAATATAATTTCCAATATTTTTCTCCTGTAAATGTCCGACATGGCGTACACAACGCCAATAATGGCAAGTTACGTACTATCTTTCTGTTTCTGCTACACTAATCCCATTTGAGTTGGAAGTTCTCGGAATAGACATAGGTGGAACTGGAATCAAAGGAGCTCCGGTCGATATAGCATCCGGACAACTGACTTCCGAACGTTTTCGCCTTCCCACACCAAAGGGCGCACGCCCGGAAGAGGTTGCGCAAACTGTACGTGCTATTGTTCATCATTTTTCTTGGCGCGGAAGGATCGGCATAGCAATGCCCGTACGCGTTCATAACGGCATCGCCCGCACAGCAGCCAACATTGATCCCTCCTGGATTGGTACGAACATAGAGGCGTTATTTTCACGAACCACTGATTCTGATGTTGTTACACTCAATGATGCCGATGCTGCCGGTTATGCCGAGATTCATTACGGTGCAGGCAAGGGTGCCCCGGGTAAAACACTTGTACTAACACTTGGCACAGGTATTGGCTCAAGCCTGTTCGTAGGATCCACCCTTGTACCTAATCTCGAGCTTGGTCATTTGCGTATGCACGACACGATTGCGGAGGCCTGGGCCGCCAACAGTGTACGAAAACGCGAGAATCTGTCCTGGGAGGACTGGGCTAAACGTCTGCAGGAGTACCTGAGTTACGTCGAGTTTCTGTTTGACCCTGAACTGATCATTCTTGGAGGTGGTGTTAGCAGGCCAAAGCGTGTAAGAAATTACTTTCATTTACTCAGAACAAGGGCACGCCTTGCCCCAGCACATTTCCAGAATGAGGCAGGCATCATCGGAGCTGCCTGTGCCGCACACAGCCGCAACACTTGAATGATTCCCTCCCGGTCAAGTATTCGACAGCACCTTGCGTCTAATGACCCTGATCTGCAGGCGCTTGGCTTCGACTACCTTATAGAAGGCCTGAACACCGGAATGATACGTGCTGCTTCCCAAAATGCAGACGGCAACTGGGAAGCCCATGCCTGGGTAAAGAAGGGGCTGTTGTATGGATTCCGTACAGGTAAACTCGAAGAGCTCACTGCTGCACCGGCCTCCTTCTTTGATAAACACACCTTTCCTCTGAAACCCCTTGGGGTGAATGATCAAGTCCGGCTCGTACCGGGTGGGTCATCCATTCGGACCGGAGCATACGTCGGTCCTGGCGTTATTTGCATGCCCCCAATGTACATCAATACCGGAGCATACGTAGATGAAGGAACCATGGTCGATTCGCATGCTCTTGTGGGCAGTTGCGCCCAGATCGGCAAACGTGTTCATCTCTCCGCTGCCGTACAGGTTGGCGGAGTCCTGGAACCCCCGGGCGCACTACCTGTCATTGTAGAAGATGACAGCTTCGTCGGCGGAGGTTGTGGCATCTACGAAGGCTGCGTAATTCGCAAAGGTGCAGTGTTGGCTCCGGGCGTAATTTTGACAAACGCTACGAGATTGTACGATTTGGTTCACGAACGTGTAATCGAAACTGGAGAAGTTCCTCCGGGGGCCGTTGTTGTGCCGGGAAGTCGCGATAAGCCAGGTTTTTTCGCACGTGAGCATGGGATAGCCACGTATGTGCCGGTTATCGTTAAGTATAGAGATGCGCGGACGGACGCGGCAACAGAGCTCGAGTCGGCCCTTCGGTAGCCTTCTATTCGACAATCACCTGGTCGGGCGCTATGAATGAACTAGCATAGCTTTTCTCGACTACTTCAAGAAGGAGCTCAGCATCAGCACGACGAATAAAATTACCTATCCGAACGCGATAGTAGGGTGCACGAAAGTCCTGATATACTGGTGGTTCAGGCTCGGATCGTGGGTATAGGTCACGGAGTGAATCATCCTGTTCAAAATCTCTCCACCATGCAAGAGCATCTTCGACCGCCTGATCTGCTTCCTGTTTGCTGAGCGTAGAGACAATCTGAATTCGAAAACCCGCTTGTTCTTCACGGAAATAGCGCAGTACATTGTTGCTGGAAAGCAGCAGTTCGGGCACATCGTGCACCACCCTTACCGAAGAGGCAACGGGGGGCTCCCGATAGGCTTCCAGATCGAAATCCTCATGCTCAGACCAATCAATTGAGACATTCTCCTCTACAGATGAAGCGTTCGTAAGCGGCCTTGTTGCCGGGCCCGAACAAGCAACTGCAAAAAACAATAGAAAAATAAAGGTTAAAGTATTAGCCGTCCTGACCATTCAATCCATTTCTTGAATAATTGCCAGCGAAGCGCTGGCCCCAATCCTGTCAGCACCCGCACGCACCATTGCGAGTGCAGAAGTCCCGGTGCGTATCCCGCCCGCTGCCTTGATGCCAAGATCGCGTCCAACAGTGTTACGCATGAGGGACACATCCGCTTCCGTAGCTCCACCACTTGCGAATCCCGTGGAGGTCTTTACGTAGGCGGCTCCTGCATCACGCGCCAGCAAGCACGCTATGCGTTTCTCCTGTTCTGTGAGCAGCACGCACTCAAGGATCACTTTTACCAGAGCCCCGTTCTCGCAAGCTTGGACTACCGTCTGAATATCTTTTGTTACCGACTTGTATGCCCCACTCTTGAATAATCCGATAGCCATGACCATGTCAATTTCCGTTGCGCCGTCTTCAACAGCCATCGTCGCCTCCATAGCCTTAATGCTACTTCGGTTTTCCCCCAGAGGGAAACCTACTACGGTGCATACCAAAGGTAATTCTTCCGCGAGCATTCGGGCAGCTTCCTCCACATAACATGGAGGAATACACACGCTTGCAAACCCGTGTTGGACAGCCTCTTCACATAGAACGTGCACGTCCTGCACCGTAGTATCAGGAGCAAGCCTGGTATGGTCAATCATTTGAGCCAACTGGCTTGAGTTCATTTCAAGCTCTCTGAGGCAACGTTATTGGCATCTGCGCGATTCACTGATAGAGCAATAAGAGAACTTAGTGTAACTTGTGACCTATTCACCAGTGCCACACCCTCCATCCCAATCCATGCGCCAAGTCTATCTGCTTTGCCTCCTCTTCTTCGGCTGTTCGTCCAATTTTCCTGAGGGACGGACTGTCGAGGATGATTTGGGGCGTACTGTGGTATTACCTCCCACAATAGAGAGGATCACTACGCTGGCCCCAAGTGTGACGGAGCTTGCATTTGCTGCAGGGGCTGGATCAAAAATAGTGGGGGTAACAATATTTGACGACTATCCCCCAGCCGTTCACTCATTGCCAAAATATGGCATGATTCCAACAGATTTTGAAGCTATTGTCGCTCTTGACCCAGAACTAATACTTGCAAGTGAGCAGGTAAATAGCCCGAAGGAGGCTGACATCTTCTCATCGATAGGCATTCCGGTGTATTTCGTTGCGGTGAATACGCTCCCGGATGTACCCCGGGCGATTCGAACCCTGGGGAACCTACTCGGCACCTCAGAGCCAGCGATGCGGCGGGCAATTGAACTCGAAGACTCGCTCGCGCAACTGGCGGTGCTCACTGCCGACTTATCTGAGCGACCGCATACACTGTTCCTGATTGATGACGTAACACTCTATGCATTTGGGCAAGGAAGTTACATTCACGATATGATTGATTTAGCCGGTGGTAACAGCATCACACAAACATTGACAACACGTGCCCCGGTACTCACTGACGAATTCGTGTTAAGCTCAGGGCCTGACGTAATTGTGGGCTCATTCGGCCCACAGTACGATGTCACGAAACTTATTTCTCATCACTCAACCTGGGATATTGTACCCGCGGTAGTATCCGGCCGAATCTATGGACTCCACCCCGATCTCTATTTACGGCCTGGACCGCGTCTTGTGTCCGGGGCCTGGACACTTGCACGAGTATTGCATCCTGACGCGGTGATTAATCCATGAATCGCTGGATAATTGGATTACTGGTATTGGCATTTTTTAGCGTAATCATCTCCGTGAGCGCGGGAGATGAGGTATCATTTTCCGAAGCACTGTCCGTGCTGTGGCATCATATTACGCTCGGATACGGCATCGCTCCAGATCCCATTGCAGATCGCATCGTGTGGCAGCTACGTCTCCCTCGTGCTTTGCTTGCCCTTATTGTCGGGGGAGGGTTAGGGATTATCGGTACAGCGATGCAAACTCTTGTACGTAATCCTTTGGCAGAACCGTATATCCTGGGGATTTCCAGCGGGGCGACAGCAGGCGCATCACTGTTTTACCTGGGTTTTCTACCCCCCTTGATCTCTAAGGCGGTTTCTATGCCGGTGGCAGCGTTTGCAGGAGGCTTGTGTGCAATCCTCATCGTGTACAGTGTTGCAGGTGGTCGGGGGCATTTATCGGTTACACGTCTGCTTCTGGCCGGGGTCGCTGTTGCATCACTCATGGGTGCCCTTTCTTCCTTTATTACCCTATCGTCGCCGGAGCCCGATAAACTAAGGTCAGTGCTTTTTTGGCTGCTGGGGTCACTCCATCTGGCAACCTGGAGTGCACTGATCTGGCCTTCAATAGCCGTGTTGATAGGTTTTGTCTCGTTAATTGTGTTGGCACGCCCTTTGGATGGGATGCTAACCGGTGATGAATCTGCTCACTCACTGGGGGTCCCAGTTGAGTCTATAAAGCGAATCCTGATTGTCCTGGCTTCGCTGGTTACCGGATCTATCGTTGCTGCAAGCGGAGCGATTGGATTCGTTGGTCTGATCGTTCCCCACGCCGTACGTTCCGTAGTCGGCGTAACTCACCGACGCGTGCTGCCAGCAAGCTTTATCGCTGGCGCGGTATTCCTTTTATGGGCGGACCTTGTAGCGAGAGCCCTTCTGCCAGGAGCACAGCTGCCGGTTGGCATTGTAACGGCCCTCTGTGGTGTACCGTTCTTTCTGCTCCTGCTGCGACGCAGTAGCTATGGCTTTGGCTGATTTTTGTGAGTCATAGAACGTAACGTCATTTTCTGGTACGCCTGTGAGCACATGAGCAAGTTTTCGGGAATTTTCGCAACCTACTTCAAACAAATTGCAGATTGCCGTAGGCCGCCCATTCCTCCAACTGAACTTTGCAGTGCTTCCAACACGCCTAAGAGCACTACAAAGTTCATCCCCAATGGTCCACAATTGAACACCATTGAATAAGTTATCGTTTACGACCGTCCTGCAATCAGGTCAGACTGGATGGTGGCAAACCAGGCAGAACCTGCGATCGCGCTGCGAGATATCCAGTCGGTTGTGGAAGATGACATTAAGGAGTTTTATCATCACTTCAGGGCCGCGGTGCGCGTGGAGCATAAGCTCCTGAACCTGATTCTGCGGTACATCCTGCGTCAAAAGGGTAAGCGCGTTCGACCGCTGCTGGTGCTTTTGGCGGCAAAAACCTGTGGTGGCATAAGCGAACGTAGTTACCGTGCTGCTGCACTGGTAGAACTGCTCCATACGGCTACGCTTGTGCATGATGATGTCGTGGACGAGTCTGAAAAGCGACGGGGATCCTTTTCAATCAATGCGCTCTGGGGCAACAAAGTAGCGGTACTCCTTGGCGACTATTTTCTGAGCCGCGGTCTATTACTGGCTCTGGAACACGATGATTTTGACATGCTTCGTGTTCTTAGCAATGCTGTGCAGCGCATGAGTGAAGGGGAGCTGCGCCAGGTGCAGCGAACACGAAACCTGGATATTGATGAGGATTCATACTACCGGATCATTTCGGACAAAACAGCATCTCTTTTGGCCGCATGTACCCACTGTGGTGCTCTGAGTGCAAATACTGACGAAACCAGTGTACGGTATATGTGCGAGTTCGGCGAACAGCTAGGGCTGGCTTTCCAGATACGAGATGATCTATTTGACTTTGGAGCCGGCGGAATCGGAAAGCCCGTAGGAGCCGATCTGCAAAAGAAACTGGTTACGCTCCCTCTGATACACGCCCTTAAAGTCGCGAACCCGGCTGAACGCCGACGAATGCTGAAAATTATACGCAGGGGTAAAAAAAGCCAGCATAATCGAAAAATCGTTCTCGATTTTGTTGAGACTACAGGGGGACTGGCCTACGCGCAGGAGCGCATGGAATACCATGTGAAAAAGGCACAAACCCTATTGGAGAGCTTCCCGGATTCGGACGCCCGCCAAGCAATGCATGCACTCAGCCAATACGTAATTGCACGAAAAAAATAGTTTTGCTATTCCAGATGCAGCACCCGTCCGGTTCTGACTGCCATACCAGTTACAAGGTCCTCTACTTCCACCTCTATGGTATAGCTTCCGTCTGAAGCTTCCCCCAGATCAATGGCTACATACGAAAGGGGCGATGTATCGGTGCTTCGCTGTTCGCTCGTCTGCAAAGTAATTGCCTCCTCCTGACCTGCGTCGTCAGGTGTGAGTGTGTATGCAATCCGGTATCTTGTTTGCCCGTCTGGTTCCCGTGTCAAGTTGTAAATCTCGAAATACACGAACGGAGCTACAGATCTTTCGAATTGTCCGGATGGATTCACATGTAGGATCACCTCATCACGCTCAACCGCATCCGGAAGCACAGCTATACTGTCTGCCAAAAGCATATCACTCAGCTGCAAACCAGAATCTGTATATCTGGGCACGAGATAGTCAAATCTGTATGCACGAAGATGTACGCCATCCAGCACACGGGCATGAAGTGAAAAATTGAACCGATCTGTGGATAAGTCTACTTGGAATCGGTCGACAAAGGCCTTCTCTCCACGGCCATATTGCGACTGTTTCCGTGCGTAATTGATGCGTTCCCAGTCACCGGTATGAATCGCGAAACCGGTTTCTACAACAACCGAGTCGGGGCCGCGCACACGCGCAGTTTCGTGCAATGGAACTTCGTAGTAAATCTCCACTAAGGTTCGGCCGTCAAGCCCACGGAATGCGCCAACGACGTATGGCACCTCCCAGTGCCGAATATCGGATGACCATTGATGCCGGTCTGTGCTCAATCCATGTACGAGATAGTCTGCACTCTTCCGTTCCGCATCCAGTGCATCCAGCCCTACAAGAGCCGGCTCGAACGTTGGTCCAACAGGCGAAGGCACAAAATGCTCTGTAACTCCACATACCTGGCCCATACAGGTCGGAGCAAAGTGGAAAACTAGCAGCGAGTCATTGTATAGCCAGGAATTGGCTTCGCCTACTGTATAGTCGTCGGGTTCTCCGTGGCGCATGAATATGATACCACGATCATTGAAATCAGAGCTTAATTGGTATGTAACCGGAAAATAGGTCTCATCATGTGTGAACGCACTACGGAACCACGAACGGAACCCATTGAACAGAAAACTCTGCTCAGCAATACGCAGCCGACGGTAATGTTCAGCCATACGTGCGTTATAAGCGGCAGCCGGCATGGGATCCCGGCTGGTCCAAAACACCCTGAAAAACTTGCGGTACTCTTCAAGTTCTTCAATACGCTCAAAGGCAGCTACCTCTGCCGGACTGGCTATAGTTTTTATTTCTTCGAAGAAGACCAGCGCATCTACCTTTGCATCTATGCTAGAAATCGCTTCTTCGATGGTTTCCGTACCAATCTCCGGACGCGTTCGTGCAAAGCTCAATCGTGCCTGCGCAAGAAGCAGAGGAGTTTCCGCCGTATCCTCGTCTTCGGTATAGATTGCTTCCGCCGTATCGTACATGCCCTGTCGTTCGTATGCACGACCGACAAAAAGCGGAGCGAGAGGACCTGATTGACTCCGTAGCCACAATCTTGCCTTCTCGGGCGCAGTCGTCACGACATAGCGCCAGTAAAACGACAACAGACGAGGCAGTACGTAATCCAAATCTGGCTGGTGCTTCAGTTGGGCTTCTCCCAAGGTGATTGCTCCCTCCAAGTCTTCCTTATACCGTTTAAGGATCGCGTACTGAAAAAGAACATCCTGATATGCAGAATCCTGCGCAACCACGAATTCAAAATCAGCCGCACTGCGTGCCAGTAGACGCTGCAGTCGATTTTTGAGTGTGGGGCTCCGGCCGCGTTCACGTAATGCGATCCCACGAAGGTAGCGACCTTCAATGTGGTTACTGTCTGATTCGAGAAACTCGTCTAGTAATTGGACCGCACGCTCGTACTCCTGACTAGCGACCGCTTGACGGGCCGCCTGCAAATCCGTAGGAGGGATCTGTGAGAGCAGTAAAATAAGGAAGCACCAAGCCATCGCAGATTTTCGGCGAACCTGGGGGCTCTGCCACTGCGACGCGCTTAAATAATGGCGCTGATCTTTTGAAAGATCTCGCTCCTTGGCTCACCGGTTTTATCGTGAATGAGTTGGACCATCTTGCGCATATTGCCGCGCGCCTTCTTCATCTCTCTCTCATTAAAATCCGCCTCGCTCCAAATGGACTCTATCTGGCTGCAGACCTGCTGCCAACTCTCGTTCATACGCTTAGTCGCCATCAACGCTGAATTAGATGTAATACATGAGGGCACCGAAATGCACCGCAGGGTGGACACCCCGTGCACAGCGTAGGTATATGTCTAAGTGATCAATCTGTTCCAAAACATGAGAACCAACAGAATCAACCAGAACAGGTGACCGATGCCTGCATACATGGAGACCTTACGGGCGTGGGTTGATGCCTCATTGCCATTTGTTTCTGATTCCGTGTTTTTGCTCCCAGTTTCGACGGCGGTGTGTAGTCGTCTCCAGGCCGGACGCAGGAACACGAACTGTATCCCCAACAGAACAACAATCAAAGCTGAGGCCGCGTGGTATTGAATTTGCCCGGGATATCCGCCTCCAACCATAAGCAGTACCATTGAGAACACGAATGTAGCTATGAGCATAATGCCCATTAGCGAGACTGTACGCAGACCGTCGACGGAAACAGCTACCTGCCCAGTCGCAGCGAGTTTGGCTTGACTGCCCAACCGTATGCTTAGCCCAAACCAGGCTGAGGCAGTCAAAACATGGAGTAAAATCAGTAGTGTTACGATCATGGACTCATTCTCATATTCTGTTATGCTGATGCGTGATGACGCAGGTATGACGCCTCGTCAAAATCGTCGACTTGTATTGCTTCCCATGAGGCTGCCGCTGCCTCATGGATCTTTGCTGCTTCCTCGTCGGTGATGATTCCAGCCGCGTGGGCTCTCTCAAACCGAGTAGTCTTCGGTTTGCGGGCCAACTGACCGGTACGTACGGCTTTTGAGACTTTCGCTTCAATCGGCCGAATGGCTGCCACCAGATCCAGTGCGTGCTCCAGACGTCGCAGCCCGCGCGTTTTGTCGTTGCCCAAATAAACACCTGCTGCAATTCGGTCGCGCTGTGGGCCTGGCACCTGCATAAGCTGAGCAACCTTGTGGCCCACCCGATCTGATGGGCCCCGCCCGAAGCTGTTCAGCCTGTACCATAGTAACGCCGGTCCACGCATCCACCATGTAAAACCTGGCACGGTTATATTCGCAAACAGACCTTCAAATGCCCGTTGAATTTCGCCGAGTGCATACTCCATGGACCACTGGAAGTATGGGATATCTTCTTTGCGCTGTCCCTCGGCTTCAAACCGACGAATTGTGGCTGAGGCTACATACAACCAGGAAAAGATGTCGGCAAGGCGACCGGTAATCTTCTCTTTTCGTTTCAGCGAGCTTCCCAGGGAAGCCATGGCCAAGTCCGCCAGGAACGCGAACGCGGTTGATGCCCACGTGAGCCGCCGAATGTATTGTCGCACGATTCCTCGACCAGGAACCATAGCTGCATGGCCGCGGGTAATCCCCAACAGCAAACATCGTGCAGCATTGCGTACCACGTGCCCAATATGGCCAATGAACGCACGGTCGAACAGGCCAACATCTTTTGCAGCCAATGCCGAAATTTCCCTGTATGCCCAGGGGTGACAGCGCAAGGCTCCCTGACCAAAGATGATCAGTGATCTTGTGAGTATGTTCGCACCTTCAACCGTGATCGCGATCGGGTTGCTGAAATAGAAGTGTGCTAGAACATTGCGTGGGCCGGACGAGATCGCATTTCCCGCCAGAATATCCATTCCATCGTTAATAGCCTTCCGCCCAAGTTCAGTCAGGTGGTACTTGAGAATGGCTGTGACCACGGCCGGTGCCTCTCCGCTATCTATGGCTCCAAGTGTATATATACGGGCCGCATCCATGAGGTAGGTAAAACCACCAATTCGCGCCAAGGGCTCTTCAATTCCCTCGAATTTCCCAAGAGGAAGTCCGAACTGGCGTCTGACCGCAGCATGTGCAGATACTGCTAGGTAGATCGTCTTTGCGCTTCCAACAGCAGATGCAGGCAACGATATCCCACGTCCGGCAGCCAGGCACTCCATAAGCATTCTCCACCCATCTCCTGCCCCCTCTTCTTCGCCAATAATTGCATCAAGAGGCACGACAACATCATGACCTTCAAAGGGTGCATTCACGAACGGAACCCCCAGTGGATCGTGTCTTCGGCCTCGTTTGATTCCCGGGGTGTCCGAAGGAACCAGCGCACATGTTATACCTAGATTTTCCCCACGGCCGAGGATATTTTCTGGATCCCGGAGCTTGAATGCAATCCCCAGAATTTCTGCCACAGCAGACAGTGTGATGTATCGTTTTTGCCAGTTAAGCCGAATTTTCACGTCTCCAGATTCATCCCTGAATAATACCCCGTCCGCTTGTATCGCTCCCGCATCACTGCCGGCAGCTGGTTCAGTGAGTGCAAAAGCAGGAAGAAATGTGCCGTTGGCCAGATGCGGCAGGTAATGTTCACGCTGCGCCTGCGTTCCATAGTGGATCAACAGTTCTGCAGGTCCTAGAGAATTCGGCACCATAACCGTTGTTGAGAGCGGATTGCAATGCGACTGCAGCTTCGCCACGACCGCACTATTTGCCATCGCGGAAAATCCGAGGCCGCCATACCTGGTGGGAATGATCATGCCAAAGATCTTTTCGCGTCGCATCAACTGCCAGGCTTCATCGGGAAACTGCCGATCCGTCCACACCTTCCAGTCATCTACTAGGTCACACAATTCCTGAACAGGGCCGTCTAGGAACTCCTGCTCCTCCGAACTCAGATTAGGATACGGTGTCTCTCGAATACGTGCCCAGTCTGGGCGCCCAGAGAATAATTCACCCTCTACCCAAACCTTGCCCGCATCCAGGGCTACTCTCTCTGTATCCGAAATAGCCGGCAATAATCCCATACGGTCTATGGTCAGCATGACCGGACGCGTAAACAATGTTCTGCGCCATGGCGGTATGACAGAGATTGCGGCAAAAACTATCGCCAATATGATCAACCACAGTGGGGATCCTGCGACATAAAAAAGAAGAAGAATGGCAACTGCCCAGATCCAGATACGTGCACCGAAGTAGGCCAGGAGCAAGCCCGCGATTAAGCTGACACCAATACTTTGCCAAACTGACCAAATACCATATCCGTATTGCTCCATAGGGGTCTAGTGTTGTCGGAAGACGTTACACCAGCATACTGTTTAGCGGTTTCCCTGATTCCGGCATCAAGTCTTTGATCAGCGAGGTTTAGCCCTCCTTCTTTGGTGTTTGACAGCGGGGCGTATTCTGATCATTAGCAGGGTTACCAATGGACGAAAATTTTGAGTATTGTTGACAAAATCTCTGCGCAAGCGCGGCAGGATGTTTCTGCGGACGATCCGAATGTGATCCTCGGCGCAGGCAGGAAACGCACTACATTTCCGGGACTCACAAAAACTTCCGATGGCACCCGGACGGTGGGCCAAGCATCACCTCCACTCGGGGAAAAGCTTCAGTTGGCAATTCATCCAGAAACCGCATACGTTCATTCTAAGTGACATGGATATCACCATTTTCTCTGCCCTGTTGCAATGAAAACAACCCACTCGGAGCTCCCAGTCTCTTGCCTTTTAGGTTTGCGGGGAAGCTATCCTATGCTTTGCAGGGGGCTGGCCGAACCCCCGAATATTGAATACCGGTTGTTACCTAGCAGTCAAGGGAGGACGCGGAAGCTGGGCTAGCTGGGCGTACAGATTGTGTGGAATTTTATACTGGCCCAGCAAAACAGGCACGCTACAGTACGATCAATGAAATCAGAGATTGCGACAGTGCTGTTGTAAATCTTTGATTTTGGTTTGGCCCGCCCGATCGTCACAGCATTTGTTTGGTTTGCGTCGCATTGTTGCGAGTCAACTCCCCGGGAGCAACCAACTACCCCCGTGAACCCGGATTCACCGGGAGCCTCATTGTTGTGGGGTTCTTGCAAGACTACCGTACAACCCACCATTTCCAGAAAAAGTAGTAGTGGGTTTTGTCTATGGGCTGGCTGCTTGGTCCAAGGAGTTGTCCAATTTGGAGGTTGTTTTTCTGAACAAGTCGTTAAGTCCCCATGCGATAGGAGCGACCAAGACCATTTTTGCCGAAACTCGACCTGCATCGGGTTCTGTCAGAACCAGCATTGCTAACACCCCTGCCGCAATCGTCTTCGTCACAAGCTCAGCACGTGCTTCCCGCTTGGAAAACGCGTTGCGGCGCCACATGAATCCCACGTACCAGCCAAGACACACGATCACAAGAACAAGGGCGATTGGCCAATTCATGAGTTGATTTGAGTCTAATGCCTGTTATGCGTCCACCCGTCTCATCTTCTAATTTACATAGGGCAGCCATCCAATCCACATCGTGATCACAAAAGTCACACACACACCCACCAACAGAACAACAAGGCTGGAATTCCAGGCGCAAAAGCTACGCAGTCTGCAGTACAGATGGTTAGCTTAAGCCAAGCACAATCTCGAGTTTCAGTCTTGGTAGAATATCAAGACTGATGTTCAACCTTTTAAGCCGCCTTGTACTGGCCGTTGAAGTCAAAGACCTACACTGCTAATTAAGACGGTACGGTGGACAGAATACCGAGTAGTCTTGGATCACCACGACCTGGAGATGAAATTGCATCCGCGGGGACTGGTTTTGAGTGACGACCGTTCTTATAAAGCCTGCAATTATCGTTGATTTAGCTCAGATTTTCGAAAATTGCTGCCGCGCCCATACCGCCACCGATACACATGGTGCACAATCCGTAGCGAATGTTCTGGCGCTTCATGGCATGCAGCAAAGTGGCAGTGAGCTTAGCTCCGGTGCATCCCAGCGGATGGCCGAGTGCAATTGCCCCTCCCTGCACATTAGTAATGGATTCGTCAAGGTTCGCCTCTCTGATCACCGCCAGCGCTTGGGCAGCAAAAGCTTCGTTCAGCTCAATTAATCCAATCTGATCCCGGCTAAGACCAGTCTGTGCGAGGACCTTTTCGATTGCCGGTACAGGACCAATACCCATTAAGGCCGGGGGCACGCCAGCCACTGCAAATCCAACCATACGTGCCAGTGGTTCAGCACCCAGGCGAGTTGCCATGGCTTCCGACATAACCACGGTTGCCGCTGCACCATCAGACATTTGAGAGGCATTACCGGCCGTTACACTACCTCCATTCCGAAACACCGGTCGCAAACGACCGAGTGCTTCCATGCTGGTATCTACCCGCGGCCCCTCGTCTGAGGAAAACTGGTAGGTGATTGTTTTTGAAATCCCGTTCTGGAAGCTCGTTTGCTGCACCTTCAGCGGGATGATCTCCTGCTCAAAAAGTCCGCCAGATTGGGCTGCAAGTGCTCGCTCGTGGGATCTCAGTGCAAAGCGATCCTGATCCTCACGTGAGATACTGTACTTTTGTGCCAGATTCTCCGCCGTGTTACCCATCGAAACGTAAACTTCGGGCCTGCTTTCAGTCATACCGGGATCTGGCTGGAAGTAATATCCGCTCATTGGCACAAGCGTCATACTCTCCGCCCCCCCCGCTACAATGCACTCTGCCTGCCCCATCCCTATGGCCTGGTTGGCCATGGCAATGGTTTGCAGGCCCGACGAACAAAAACGATTAATAGTGGCTCCAGGCACGGAATCGGGCAGCCCTGCCCGGTTCGCAATGATGCGCCCCACGTTCATGCCCTGTGATCCCTCAGGAAAGGCACACCCGATAAGTACGTCATCAACGTCTTCTGCAAGCAGATTAGGAGTATGGTCCACGGCAGCCCGAACCGCCTCAGCGCCCATGGCTTCAGGGCGCATAAAACGTAATGCTCCCCGCTTTGCCTTTCCGACTGGTGTACGTAGACTGGTTACGATAACGGCTGACGATTGCATTCTCGAATTGCTCAATTACGAATAGGCCGATTGGTCTTAAGCAGACCAGCAATGCGCTCCTGTGTCTTGGGTTGCCCCAAAAGGCCCAAAAACACTTCCCGCTCCAAGTCCAGTAAGTATGACTCGGACACTTCCTGCGCCCCACTTAAATCCCCACCTGTAAATATATAGGCCAATTTCTTGGCTAAGTACAGATCATAATCACTGATAAATCTGCCTTGATGTAGTTGATAAACAGCCGTACTTAACGCTGCTGCGCCAGGCTGCCCCAACACACGAACTTGTGCAGGTGTAGGTGGGCGATATCCTTGATTTGAAAGTCTCAATACTTCATGTTTCGCCACATGGAAGCGTCTGGCACTGTTCATTACAATGCACGCATGGTCGGGCAGGAAACCTAGATCACGAGCTTCTTCCGCACTCATTGACACAGTTGCCGTCGCAACTGTCTCAAAGTATTTCATCACACCAGGCAAAAGATTGCTGTCATAATAGCTTTGGTTTTCTTTACTAGCCTTGGCCGCAAACCGCATACTTCCTGTACCGGCCGGTATCAATCCAACTCCCAATTCTACAAGTCCGGCGTAGGTTTCTGCTGCGGCAACCGGGTTTGGACAGGCCATGATGAGCTCGCATCCCCCTCCCAGCGCACGCTGGTGTGCGGCCACAACTACAGGTTTACGTGCGTAGTGCACGCGCTGCATAGCAGACTGAAACCGGGCGATGTATTCATCAATCTTCCCAAAATCACCCGACTGGACTGTTCCGGCCATTTCTGCAAGATTGGCTCCCACTGAAAAATGACTCCCCTCGTTGCCTATGACCAATCCGTGCAGGTTGGGATCATTTTCGATGTAATCAATAGCCGCCAACAATCCATTAATTACTCTGAATCCAAGTGTACATGCCTTGGAACGAAACTCAAACAAAGCCACCCCATCTCCCAGATCAATCAGTCCGGACTCTTCGTTCGACCATAGGTCTTTACCCAGGTCCAATTTGATTGATGCCAGGGATTGTTCGTCCGCTGGCATATCCTCAGCCACGTAATCCCCGTGGGATGGAAAATAGACGCGCAATGGACGGTCAATGTAAAATGATGCATCGTCCGACATATCCAGTATCCACTCCGGGAGGGCAAGCCCATTCTTGACCATGGCGTCTCTGACCCGGGCGAAACCAATTGCATCCCACGTTTCAAATGGCCCCATCTTCCAGCCGAAACCTGAACACATCCCCCGGTCAACCCGCGCGGGACTGTCGGTAATTTCTCCTATTCGTCTCGCAGCATAGGCCATACAGTCAAGCATGGTCTTCCGAAAGAACGTGCCTGCGCGTCCTTCATCCTCAAACAGCGCTACAAGGCGATGCCGAAGTACGCCTGCTGCCTTGATCCTGCCGAGATCTCCTAGATTGAGCGGGGCGGGATCTTCGTATTGCCCTGAAGCCAGGTTCAGTGAGCGAATTTTACGGCCTTCTTTCCGATAGAATCCGGCCCCCGATTTTGCTCCCAGCGCTCCCTTGGCTACTAATTTTTTCAATACCTCCGGTACTCTGAATCGCTCCCTACTCTCGTCCTCCGGCACACTCTCATACAGATTTGCGCATACAAGCCCCATCACATCAAGTCCAACCACATCTGCCGTCCTGAAGGTGCCGGATTTCGGGCGACCGACTAATGGACCCGTCAACGTGTCAATTTCCTCGATAGTGTAGGCACCACTGGCAAACTGTTCAATCACTCCTATCATGCCATAAATACCAATGCGGTTGGCAATGAAGTAGGGCACATCATTCGCCTGCACAACATCCTTACCCAAATAGATCCGGGCATACCATCTTATTCTGTCCAGCACCTCAGGGCTTGTGTCGGCGTGTGTAATAACCTCCAGGAGGGGGAGGTATCGCGGCGGGTTAAAAAAGTGCGTGCCTAGAAAATGTTGCCGAAATCCCAAACTGCGTCCAGCAACGAGTGCATGTATCGGGATTCCACTGGTATTGGATGACACGATACTTCCCGGGCTTGCATGCATTTCCACCTGTTCCAACAAAGCCCGCTTTATATCCAGTCGCTCGACTACGGCTTCAACAATCCATTCAGCACCCGAAATTTTTTCCAGATCATGCTCAATGGTGCCATAACTTATGCGTTGGTGGACAGCTTTTGTAAAGAACGGATTAGGCTTTAGCTTTGTAACAGCTTTCAAACGCTTTTTCACCAGAGCACGAGGATCCTGCCCTTCCGGGGCTGCTAAATCCAAAAGCGATACTTCGACTCCGGCATTGGCCAAATGGGCCGCTATTTGTGCCCCCATAGTGCCTGCGCCGATTACCGCTGCGCGCTTGAATGGTAAATACGTAGAATTGCTTCTCATTTGGATATCTCAGGGTTCACACCTGCTTGGAGTATTTGATCATACTATACGCATGCGGTTCCGCACCAATCTATGAGATCTTAATCAATGCTCACCTACACCAATCTACTGGGGAAATTCTCCAGTGTGCTCACCAAGCGTTTGGCAGATGTTCAGTCCAACTGGCGGAAAGTTTGTCGAAGAAATTGTAGGGAATAGTAGGTCTTGTTTCCTGTGCTGATATTTTGGTTCTAGTGTTTGGTACATTGAAGTTGGCACAATCAAACAAGCGGGGCTTGTTAAGATATGTGATCAACCAACCATGCTCGCAACTTGTAACGGATCGTCGCAATCCTTTACCTCGTAACCCAAGAACAGTTCGCATTTCGATCTTTATTTCATTGTGGGTTTGCGTTGACTCAGACTGAGAGTAAAGGGGGGGGGTAAGGGCATCAATTCATGGCTGTCCGCACTAATACCGTTTTCGGGTGACAGTCACTAATTCCGAACGTGTGACAGAATTAATGTCGTCTGTGTAATTACCGGAGAACTGAACTTCGCCTACCAGGATCAACTTCGTGAACGCCTACCCTGCTTAAATCACAGACGCATTTGATTGTACTCCTGTTCTGCCAAGGTGGCTTGCAACCAGATCATGAGGAGTATCAACGGAACTGGATCAAGGCTACCCGGATTGCCCCCATTCTGGGGTCTTCTCTCATTTCGTTCCTGCCAAGACGGCTGAACTCCAATTGATGCTGCGTAAAAATATCCACAACCTCTCCATTCATGTCTGCTGCAAGATCCCTCACCTCCGCATCTTCATAGCGCTGCATCTGAATTGGCATATTCAGAAAACCTGTGAAACGTTCAAAGAAGTCAAAGACGATGTCCGCCTTTGGGACACCAACCAGAAGGTGGTCCGGTATCGAATACTCGAATATGAGGCAGCCACCGGAGGTCTGAAGTGAGGCCAGAGTACGTCGGTAGACTTCTTTGGGAATGTAATACGAAATCCCCTCCGATACGAGTAGCGTGGGGGCATCCGAATTCCAGCCCGCATTGCTCAACACCTCAGTCAGAGACGGAATATCCGCCAAATTAGCTGTTAAAAATGGTATGTCAGGGCCACCGATCTTTCGATTGATCTCTTCCTTAAGCGACATATTTGCCATATCCACATCGAAAAAGTGCGCCTTCGGATATCCTTCTGCCAGATCAATGGATAATGGATCCAACCCACCCCCTAAGTGGATGACCTGCGCAGTGGGGTTTTCATCCAGGTACTTACGGCAGCACTTTTCGACACCGAACTTTCTGTTAAGAATTTCCACAGTGATTTCCTCATGGATCTCCTTGAACTGTGCTATAATCGGCTCAGCAGCCGATAAATCAATGCTATTCAAAAAAGCGCGTGCTGCCGCACCGCGATAAACATTCTGATTTGCGAAAGACAACACAAATGCAGACGTGGCAGGAACTTCAATCATGTTTTTTATGGTTCAATCTGTCCGGTAGAGTGTGAGATCGTCCGAGCCTCAAACACATCCACTCCCAAAAAAGCTTCTATCCCACGCAAGCATGAGCCCTGGTGATCTTGATTTTAGCACCCCGTTCAAAGGCCTGATGGCATCGGACCCACTGGACTTTGCTGAAAAGTGCTATATAGTATCAGCCAAAAAATAGCTATTAATGCCGAGTTGAGAGCGTTGCGGCCAAGGTTTGCATACGTCTGAAGTATCAATTCGAGGGATCAAGGCCTAGTTGCGGCGTATTTGGGTCGGTATCTGTGCTAAAAGTCGGATTTACGACAGTTTCCACGAATTATTTCGGGGTCTGATCTGACTAGAAGACCTACCTTGGACCAGTTCTGTTGTTCTGAACTCCTTATTTGATCGTGTCCGTACGAGCCCCCCTGGCCATGCATCCGTACCCGATCCAGTCCGAGGCTGGGGCGTGACCATTGGCGGCGGCATCGAACCGGCCCCTTCGGGGCGCTGAGCCCCGCCCCGTGCTTCGAGTTCTAGGCTCCCGACCCTCCGGCATCAGGCATCGCCGAGCATGTCCGCCCCTGTATACAAGCTGCGGAGCGTATCAATCTGATACTTAGTGGCGAAGCAGCGACACATTGCCTACGCCAGCAACCAGGGTAATTGAGGCATTACCTCCCCCGTTGATCTCGCCGGAAAACGAATTTGACAGGAGTTTCTTGGAAATCTCAATCGGGAACTCACAGGTCACTGTCCCGAGACTTGCCGTGCCGTCAACTTCGACCCGAACATTTTCCGGGATCGAGACCGATACATTACCTGCGCCGGTCCGGAAGTTGCTTTCACCACGGGGCTGTCCCTGCATCTCTACCGTCACATTCCCCGTTCCAGCCATAACATTCATCTCATCTGCCTGAGCGTAAATTGTCAGGTTTCCGGCCCCGGTTGCCACATCTATCTCTTCCAGATCGCCCGAAATTTCCACATTTCCGGCTCCCGATTTTACATCCACCTCACCTTCGATATCCTCTAACAGGATATTGCCAGCTCCCGTGCGTCCCGTAATCTCTCCCGAGACATCCATAATGGTAATATTTCCAGCACCTGTCTTAAAGCTGACATCATATTCATTGGGCACTCTTACGGTAAGACGGATTTTAATCGACTCCCCTCTGCCCCTGCGCCAGCGCATCTGGCGCTGTTTCCCTTCAATTCGTGATTGAATACTGACATCATCGCCCTGCTTGTTGAACTCATAGCGATGTCCCGACTTAAGAATTTCCTCAGCTTCGTCTGGATCGTCCGCGCGAGCACGACGTTCAAGCTCAATCTTGACTACATTCTCGTGTGTAGACTCCACCTCGACATCACCTCTGTCCAGATCCAAGGAAAGTGTGCCTCCCGGTTCAACCTCGTACTCTTTTTTGATGACATCCCGGGCAATGGGCTCAGGTTTGGAGGCTGCCAGTACCGCAGCCAAGATAATCATGAGTCCTACGACCCCTGAATAAGTATGGATTCGTTTCATTTGGACGGTAGATTCAGCCAGTATACATATTTTGCTACGGAATTTGCAGAGGCAGGTTGCAGACAAGTATATGAATCCTGTGCTCTCAACCGTTGTTGAACAGGCTCAACTTCGAAAAGCCTATACGATGCCCAAGGTTACACTACAGCGCTTGGACGATAAGTTTCATTTTCTTGCTACGAACAGCAGTGGCAATACGTTGCACCTGGATACCGGTCCTGACGAGGGCGGAAGCGGCCAGGGGGTGGGTCCTATGCAGGCTGTGGCCATGGCTTTGGGGGGATGCAGCGGAATCGATATTGTCATAATTCTCAAAAAACAACGGCAGGATCTGCAAAAATTCGATACGGTAATCACATACGAGCGTGCAGAAAACGAAACGCCGTCCCTGTTCACCAAACTACATGTACATTATGAGTTTGGAGGAACGCTTGATCCAGAGAAAGTCCGTCGTGCCGTAGATTTGAGTATCAGTAAATACTGCTCAGTGGCTCATATCCTTGAGAAAACTGCGCCAATCACTGTGAGTTGGTCCATCAACGGCCAGCACTATTCCTGAAAATCCACAAACCAAGTACCTATGTCTGTAACGAGTGTAAACCGCGCCAACGCCTCCTGGGAGGGAGACCTTAAATCCGGTAACGGACAAATCAAGATTGACAGGGGTGGCATAGACACGCCCTTTACCTTCGGTATCCGCTTCGAGGACGAACAGGGAGTCGGACCGGAAGACTTTGTTGCCGCAGCTATCTCAGGATGTTTTTCCATGGCTCTATCCAATGAGTTGGACGGCCGAGGCACCACAGCAAAACGTGTCGATACCCGAGCCAGCGTCATGTTCGGACCTGATCCGGCTGGAGGTTTTCATATCTCCACGATTGATCTGGTTGTTCGTGCAGACGTGCCAGGAGTTGACGAAGATGGCTTCCAGTCCGCCGCAGAAGCAACCAGAACAGGCTGTCCTATAGCGAAGCTGTACACTGGCACTACGATAAATCTGGACGCGAAGCTTGTGAGCTGACCCCAAGTGCCACCCGTCTATTGATTGCCGTCTGCCGTCTCCGACTTGGATAGATACACGCGTGCTGTAAGCGGTGGCAGACTCAGCGTAGCCGTCGTTACTACCGAACCCGTCGGGTATACCTGTCGGTAGGTCCCCTCGGGTATCGTGATCTCGTGGGTGTTATCCGAGGCGTTGAAGACTACTAATGCGTGTTCGTCTCCCAGACGTCGCTCGTAGGCCAATACGCGGCGATCATCGTCAACCGCGAGCCATTTCGTCTCACCATCGACGAATAACCGCATGTTTGCCTCGCGCAATGCGATCAATTCCCGGTACAGGCCGGTTAATTGCAGATCGGCAGCCACAACATCGGGTTTCCGTTCCTGGCCAAGCGGATGTGTCAATTCGTCTTCAAAAGTGTAATCGGACCATATAAGCGGTTTGCGCATATCTGGATCATCTCCGCCCCACATGCCCATTTCATCCCCATTCCATATGTGAGGCGCACCTGACCAGGTGAACTGTTGCACAAGAATTAATTCCTGAATAGCACGCGTCCGTGCGTCAGGGCGCTCCACCTTGAATTCTGGGTTACCTCTGGGATGCTGTTCGTATTTGTACAGGACAGGGTTGTAGATGCTGGTGCTGATGCGCGGGGTGTCGTGACTGGCTGCAAGGTTCATCATAGCGTTCCAGAAACGCGTCGGAATACCCGCCATAATGGAATCCAAATGAGCGACATAACCGGATGCTGTCAAGTTCGGAGGGGTCTGCGCAAAAAAACTGCGCGTTGGCATGTACCATCTATAGTTCATAACCGCGTCAAAAATGTCTCCCTGAACCCAGGGAACAGGATCCGCCATATGATGCGGCCATGAATCCCACCAGACCTCACCCACAAGGTATACCTCGGGGTTGATGTTTCTGACGAATTCACGATAATCACGCCAGAACCCCAGGGGAACCATCTCAGCAACATCCAGCCTGAATCCATCCAAGCCATCTTCCGGGTTGCCGTCCCCGTTCGGGTCCAGCCACCGCTTGGTCACATTGTAGATGTGAGCTTTTGGTCCCGGATGCAAGTTTCCCTCATGAGCACCATGGATATGACCGGGCGGGACATCTATTTTTGCCAGCTCCGGCAACGACTTAACTCCCAACCAGCCGTCATATGAAAACTCATTTGTATCTGGTGTAGCTGGATCGTCAAAAGCATTGATTTCGTACCAATCAGCGAATACGGATTCCTGCTGATTCTCCAGAACATCTTCCCAAGCCCAGAATCTCACGCCTGTGTGATTCCAGGAGTAATCCAGAATGATCCGCATGTCTCTGGCATGCACTTCTCTGATCAACTTTAAGAAAAGGCTGTCTGCTGCAGTCCATTGCCATGTATCCGGATCCAGGGGATCCTCTGCCTCCGCTATCTGGCGGTCACCCACAGGGTCAGGCCCGAAATTTCGATCCACATGCCGATAGTTGCGTGCATCAAATTTGTGCAGGGAAGGTGCATCATTGATTGGATTCAAATAAAGTGCGGTAACCCCCAGCCCCTTCAAGTAATTCAACTTATCCAGTATGCCCTGCAAATCTCCGCCATAACGCCGGTATTGCACAGCAGTATAGAATTCCATCCCATTTTCCAGGGCCCAGTCCTCCTGTTTGTACCAATCGTGCGTCCAAGGTGTCGTGGCCCAGTTTTCCGGCTGCGGCCCAAACCAAAAGCCACGGATATCTTCTGGTGTCGGATCATTATCGGGATCTCCATTCCGGAATCGCTCAACAAAGATCTGGTACCAAACAGCTTCATCCGCCCAAGATGGGGGATTGCTGATAGGAGTCTGAGCCTGTACTAGAGAAACTAGGCAAGCCACAAAGAGAAGGCTAACGCAGGTACGCATCGGTTCCATCTATCCAGTCTTGTCTTGGCGGGCAAAAAACATCTACATCTAACGTATCCTCAAGCGCAACGGCTTTGTGAGGTAGATGGGAGGGGATGACCAGTACTTCTCCCTCATGTACAACAATCTCCTGCTCCCCATTGGCCCCAAGCCAAAATCTCAATGCGCCTTTCAGAACATACGTGAGCTGCTCATTATCGTGCGAATGCCACGGCACTACGCTACCCTTATCAAGGTAAACGTGTGTAATCATCATGCGCTCGCCCGTGACGATTCGGCGACCAAGGCCGGTTTTGACCTCTTCGATTGGCATGTCGTCCCATCGATAAAGTATTGCTTGTTTGTCCATGTGTTCCACTGATGTGATCTCGAATAAACCTCGGAAAATTGCACACGGCGAGAGTAACGCCGCTGTGATCATTTCCCACTGCTCAAGTTACATCATTTCGCTGCACTTGACTACATACGCCTGTCCTGTCTCTTCGTACACTTTAACCACACCAGAGAGTAGGAATAATCAATGTCGTTCGCCATACCTTTCATTGATCTGAATATAGGTGGCAATTTCATCTGAATACACACAGGCTGAATCGGTGCAAAGAAGAGGATGTGCAACTGTCTCCTGTGGAGCTGGAGGTCACGTCAGATCAACACAGGTGAATGAGTGAAAAGTGAAAAAGCAATGGTGGAATCTGTTCGAGAGGAAGGGTGGGAATGTCAGATGCCTGCTGATGTGTGCCATGGGTGTGATGGTACTCTCCGATAGGATTCCAGATACGCCCACGGACAATTCTTAGGAGACCTTCACCAACGAGCGAAAGAACGGGGATATATTCCTATTTGGGGAAAGCCTTTGTAGACCGTCGTGTATATTCGCTGTGCGTCTAAAGCCTTCACCAACACTGATGTACTGTTGATTTTGAAAGGATGATAGCCGATATACTTCCCGTCTCCTGAGACTGCATTCACGCTGTACAGGTGCTGCTGCTCTAAGCGTTCCGAACCATAGATGGAGTACGATACAAAGAAGAGGTCGGAATCTGTTGCAGGAATGAACCTGATGGACGAGGTTTCACCACTCCCATGAGATGGGAAGCCTATCGTAGTTTGGCCAGCATCTGTCCGTCTCTGTGGGGTAGGAGCGATGTTAGCATCCGCCAATTCAACGCGCCAGCGAATCACACCGGTATCCGAGAAGCCAGTCACCACCGGATTAAGATCATCTGCGTAAGCAATCGTATGATGTGTTTCGTTGCAATCCAGGGTACCCCGCTCTGACAGATTTGAGCGAATGAAAGGATCAGGATCGCTATAGGGTTCACCAAAAGACAGGACGAATTCTCCCTCCAGTGTGTGCTTATGGATCACGCCGGGCTGTTCTTCGGAATAGCCGATGGTATACACATGGTCATGCATCGCACACAGGTCTCCATGCCCGAAGCTGTGGTCTGTATGAAAATAATTTCGCAGCACCCAGGCAGCCCCCTCCTGTTTGAATACCGAAATACGGTATGATGAGGCACCAACAACTAGTAGCGGGCCGTCCACAGTCTCGGTAAAGGACACTTGTTGCGCGGCGGGGAATTCTTCGGGCCCCTCCCCCCGTTTGCCAATGACAGCTGTCAGGATGCCGCGGGAATCATAGGCACGCACATGGCCATAGACAAAATCCACATAGTACAGGCCGTCCGCACTGATATCGACATCCATCACGCTGCCAATCATTTCAAGGGGTTCGCCTTCTTCTCGACCAATCAATACGCCCTCCAACGATGATGCGTCAAGGTAGGGGAGAGTATCCGACGAGTCCTCATGAAGCACGAATCGGGAATCCGCAACAGACTGGATATTTCCTTCGGTAGGGTGGAGAATAACATCAGGCGTGCCCCGACATGACGCCAAGGCGATCCCCAGAATTAGTACTGCCGTCCCAGGTAGAGATTCAGTCACACGGAATGTACTTACAGTTCCACGTTTCTCTGTTATTCTTGCAATTTTTGTCCTCCTCTTCCTCGAAAGTGCAAAGGTCTCGTTCCTCCCCCGTTTCGGGATCCGGCGAGGCCTGCAAACATTTGTTTTCATTACACGCCACTCTTCAGCTTGGAGCATAGAACCTCCAGAGCGGAGTGCGGCTCCGATACCATAGCCCAGTACAGCGAGGAGTACGACCGAACTCCCACTTCATAGAACCCCTCCGCTACGGCAACAACGCCCACCATAACCACTGCAGTTGGTCGGTTCTCCTCAAATAGGGAACAGCACCACACTTCACTAGCGCAACTTGAGTCTCCTCCAGGGCAGACTCGTACTTCGCCCATGCAGCTTCGTACTCCACCCATGCAGCCTCAATCTCTGCCCACGAAGCCTCACGATCTGCCCATACAGTCTCTACCTTCTCCCCGGTAGCTGCGAACTCTTCCACGGCAGTATTCAACACAGTAGCGTCGCATACGACCAAAACAAACTCCACACCCGCCATGATACTCTCCAACTCCGCCAGAACATCCGTAGGATTCTCTGGGATAGCCTCCAATTCCGCCTGTATCGCTGAGACCTTGGCATGGTCAAATCCCACTGTCGTATAGAGATCTTTGTACAACTCCGCTAAGGTGGCATGAATAGCGTTGCACCTCGACGCATCCACCACATTCTTGTCAACATCCCCCGCGTAGTCGAAAAGTTCATCACAAAGACTCTTCATCTTCTGCAACTTCGAGTAGGCATCCATTTTGATCGAACGGTCGTACTTCATCAGGGCAACCTCTAGGGGCGAATCTCCCCGATTGTACGGAATCCTGTTCAAATGCTTGTAATTCTGGCATGAGGTAAGCACAAAGCAAACGGAAATAAGGATGCAAGGGAAAAGATGTCTCATCATGTTGCGGTACTCAACCAACAATCGTGCCGTTTATTCGTCGTTCTTGCTGTCCGACTCTTCACGAGAGGGACCGTCTATTAGATTCCTCGGAATTTGTACGGGATCATAATTGGTCTTTGGGCGATCTTTGATTGTCTCTTCAAGCAGGTATACAAAATCTTGAAGATTGTAGGAGTTCTCCAAATCCTCACGTCCGTGCAACTTTCCCAATGCTCCGGGTAAGCATCTTGTACGTGAGCAGTTTGCCGAACAGTCCTTTTGCAATTTGCTCCATCTGCTCAATTGTATCCAGTCTGTGGATATTGTGCCGACCCACAAACTCATCTACGTATCGTTGTGGATGCTCTGGTGACATTTGATGTTACGTTCCATAGTAGCCTAGCTTCAATAGTGCCCAGAAGGATTCCATGCCGTTGATATGAGCCATGCCGTCCACATATTCTGAGACCGAGTGTTATACGGTCTCGTGAGTAGCTCTCCTTAACGCCTGGTACCCTTTGGCGCGTCATCGGCATAGGACTTACGCTTTCTGTAGTGAGGTGCTGTATACAAAGCCTGTGAGAGTCTCAGCAGTAGTGTCTGATATCACTCTCGCCCGTACATGCTTTGTAGGTCGGTCTTTCGTGCAGATAATCTTTACAAGATATGGAATCGGATGGCATCGGGCAGTTATCATCCCAAGCCGGTCCACCGGGTGCATATTCCGAAGTCGAGAGGAGGCGTTCGACCGCTGGGGATTTACACCGTGGCGGACCAGGTGGCACAGATGGTGATGAAGGCGGCATTAGAGCCGGTACTGGATCAAGAGTTCCATCCCGATTCCTATGGATACCGACCGAACAAGTCGGCTCATGACGCGACCCAGCAGGCGCGAGTGCGTTGCTGGCGATGGTCATAGGCGCTGGACATGGATATCAAGGCATATTTTGACACGGTAGACCATGAACCGCTGACGAAAGCGGTCGGGCAGCACACGGATCAGAAGTGGGTGCTTTTGTATACAGAGCACTGGCTGAAAGCTCCGGTTACGCATCTGGATGGAACGTAACAGGCCCGGCTGCAGAACCTGCAACGCTAGTATATCTTGAGATACGACGTAGCGAGTAATAGACCAAATTCGGGTCTGGGCAAATGGCGGATGCCGCAGTTGGACTGACCCTCGGTGTGATAGGCAGGTTCCAATTGATTATTCTTATTCAACCCTTACACAACAGACTTGGTTGTATTTCCTGCGACAGATTCCCATACACATTCAACTGGAAACGACAGTTCGCATTCTCGCGTTCGAGTCCATTTAAGTGTCGGTTTATTTGATGAATAAAGAGTCAGCCGCACGCTGGATGGAACGTTGTCTCTCTCTGGCGGCCAATGCTGATAGTGCAACAAGCCCAAATCCACGTGTCGGCTGCGTAATCCTGAGTTCCGAGGGTAAGCTTCTCGGAGAAGGATGGCACAGGCACGCAGGAGGCCCTCACGCAGAAACAGAAGCAATAGAACAGGCGGGTTCGAGGTATGGGCCCAAGGCACTCAAGGGAGCAACCCTCGTTGTGAACCTTGAACCCTGCAATCACCAGGGACGCACCCCACCGTGCACACAAGGCATTCTGCAAGCTGGCATCACTCGGGTTGTAATTGGAATGCGTGATCCGAATCCTGAAGCAGCAGGCGGAATGGTAATGCTGAGGGAGCACAAAGTCGCAGTTACTACCGATATTTTGAGGGATAGATGCTATCGATTCAACGAAGCCTTTGCCCACTGGCATACTAAACGTATCCCGTTCGTGACGCTAAAGCTTGCACAAACCCTCGACGGTTGTGTCGCAACTGCAACTGGAGAGAGTCAATGGATCACAGGCGAAGCGGCGCGGAAATATGTTCATGTTTGGCGGAGAGAGCATGATGCTGTGCTCATAGGCTCGGGTACAGCACGCATCGATAACCCAAGTCTTACTGTTCGGCACGTCTCAGGAATGCAACCGAAGCGTATCATTTTGGATGGAAAGGGTAACCTGCCCGCCACGCTCAAGCTATTTACAGATCAATGGGGTGCAAAAACAACTGCTGTAATTACGGAGGGTGTTACACCCGAGTACAGTGACCAGCTTCTTGGTAACGGAGGCTGTCTCATGGTTGCTCCATCTGAGGCAGGTCATATATCGCTTCCAAAACTGATACATCTACTTGGAGAAACAACACAAGCTGGCTCACGAGTACAGTCGCTCCTTGTGGAGGCAGGACCTGCACTTGCTTCGGCATTGCTACGACAAAACCTCGTTGATCGGCTTCGACTATTCATTGCCCCTAAAATGATTGGAAACGGTTTGCGTGCTATTGGAGATTTGGGGGTCGAGAAATTAGCCCAAAGTCTTGTTTTTGCGCAATATTCCTGGGAAAGGGTTGGTGTAGATCAGCTATTTACGGGGTACAAACACCCAATCCCGACTTGAAGTCAGTATGTTTACAGGTCTTATAGAGCAAATTGGCCAACTGAAAAGCATCAGGCATACCTCTCGTGGACGGGAGCTAACCATTGGAGCTGTCCTGTCTTCTGAGCTGTGCGTTGGGCAAAGCATCGCCGTAAACGGTATCTGCCTAAGTGTGACCGACCAGTCAGAAGACGTTTTTACAGTCTTGTCTATCCCTGAAACTACTTCTAAAACCACGCTCGGCGAACTGTCACCGGGCACTCCGGTCAACCTCGAGCGTGCAGTATTCGCGGATACCCGACTGGATGGACATATAGTTCAAGGGCATGTAGATACAACATGCCCAATTACCCAAGTTTCTCAACAAGGAGGCGAACGGCTTTATGAGTTCGTGATCCCATCAGAGTATGCCGGGTTGGTCATTCCGCGTGGATCTATTGCTCTGGACGGCATAAGCCTGACGATCGCGGATCTTCGTGATCTGCGTATCTCTGTTGCCATTATTCCTCATACCTTCAAGCATACGAATGTGTCTACGTGGAGGACAGGTATGCGCTGCAATGTCGAATTTGATGTCCTTGCCAAGTACGTAGCGCGCCAAATGGCCGTCCGTCTGTGAGCCCTAACCGTCTACCTTCCGCGAACCACTGAATACTTTTAGTTAGCGAGTACGCCATCTTCTTGCAAAAACTGTCGGTGCTGGCTCACAGGCAATAATTTCGTCAAGCCCCGATGCCACCGAATTTGGGTTGGAATTTATTTGGCATCATCGGTTTGGGTGTATATCCAACCGTTCTCAGACTCGGTAGGTTTTCTGAGAAAGCCGCAAAGGGTCGGTGCAGTCGTTTATTTTCGCGTCTGCGTGCTGGGGGTCCGTCGTAAGAGAAGCTGGCCTTACTTAGATAGTGTCGGTTGTGAGGATTACCCCTCTTTTCTCCGTCTAGGAACTTTCTGTTTCTGGAAAGAGCGTCTCTATCCAGAAAAACACCATCTTCACCGCAGCCAGAGCCAGCCATACCACAACCCGTTTGTGGTATTCAGCACAAAAATAAGGTGTCCCCACGCTGTCCGAATGGGTCTGACGATCCCTCTATTCGTGGGCGGTTACCTTCAGGTCGCTGACATGCACATTGAGTGCATGATTGATTCGTAAACCCACAACACCGTCTGTCATGACCTGATCGCGGGGAGTGCTTGCAACCTCAGTGCCATTAACCGAAAAGGTCACCGTCTCACTCCCCACATTAACCAGCAAGTGGTTCTTGACGGAACTTTCGGTGTCAGGGCCGAAGGTACCTACTGCTTCACTCGCCGTCCAATCCCGAATAACGGACGTTTCCGCACCAGTACGGCGTTTAATCAACGTCTCTCCGGTGTTGCGAAGAAGAAAATAGTCGTACGAAATGTCATCTCCTTCCAGATTCTGACCACCCATAAACACACCGTACGCCTCACGACGCTCGCCCGGATCAAACAGATGAATGGTCGCCTCCAAGGTATAGTTACCCTCCACCACGGCGTCCGGGTGGTAGAAGATTCCAGCCGGACCGGTCGTAATGTGCCAGCCGGGTGTCATGTTCACAAAGAATACATCCGCAGAATCTGAATCTGCACCAATAACCGCTTCTGGGTCAGGGCGATCAAGGCGCACCTTCCAGGTTTCTGGGGTCCCCAGGTTCTCGCCATCAGGCGTGGCAGGATCCATTTGAGCTATTGCAGCGAGCGGAAGAAAAAGAATAGTTGCCGTCAGTAAAAACCGTTTCATGAAAACAGAGTTGTTTTTGGATAGAACTCAATTTACGACGCTGAAGTCATCTTAACAAGGCTTTCTCCGAACAATTAAAGGTATATGTGCGTTTCCCAAGGTTCGCTTGGGTGTATAACTATCCCGGCAACATCGTCGTGCAAGAAACTCTCCCCATACTCGAAAATATAGATACTGCCCGGCTGCCTCAGACGGAGTGCGACGGTCCTGCGTCCGTGTATCTCGAGACCTACGGGTGTCAGATGAACGTATCTGACTCGGAGATCGTTGCTTCTGTCTTGAGTGATGCCGGATATGGATTAACCCACGACCCGCTTCAGGCAGATGTTGTCCTGTTAAATACGTGTGCAATCCGGGAAAATGCCGAGCAACGGGTACGTAGACGTCTGGAATTCTTTCGTGCCCGCAAACGCAAGCATAATACCAACCTGAAAATCGGTGTGCTTGGATGCATGGCCGAGCGCCTGCGCCATAAACTACTGGAACAAGAACGCCTGGTGGACATCGTCGTTGGCCCTGACGCCTACCGCGATCTACCCCGACTACTCCACCAGGTAGACGAAACTGGTCAAAGTGCAGTTAATGTGCAACTCTCACGTGAGGAGACCTATGCGGATATTGCACCGGTCAGGTATGATTCCAATGGTATCAGCGCGTTTGTTTCCATTATGCGGGGCTGCGACAATATGTGTGCCTTTTGTGTTGTGCCCTTTACGCGTGGTCGCGAACGCAGTCGCAACGCGGGGACAATCGTTCGTGAGTGTCAAGAGCTTTTTGATGCTGGCTACCGTGAAGTAACCCTTCTCGGACAGAACGTCAATTCATACCGGGATGGCCCTGTAGATTTTGCAACTCTACTTTATCGCGTAAGTCTGCTTTCACCAGAATTGCGCATTCGCTACTCGACCAGCCACCCCAAAGATTGCTCCCAAGCATTGCTGGAAGTCCACCGGGATCGTCCGAACGTATGCAACTTTATCCACCTCCCTGTGCAACACGGCAACTCGGGGGTGCTGCAACGCATGCGCCGAGGCTATTCAGCAAATGAGTATCGAGCACTCATTGAACGTACACGCAGGATTTGTCCAGGAGTATCCCTTTCCACCGACATTATCGCAGGATTTTGCGGCGAAACCGAGGCCGAGCATCAGGATACGCTCGCGCTGTTGGCAGATATCCGGTATGACCATGCCTTTATGTTCATGTATTCGGAACGCCCGGACACCTATGCAGCTCGCAAGTATACCGACGATGTGCCTAAGGAAGTAAAGAAACGTCGATTGAGTGAAATCATTACACTCCAGAAATCGATTTCACACGAAAATAATCAAAAAGAAATCGGGCTTACCCATACCGTGCTCGTGGAGGGGGCAAGCAAGCGAAGCGAAGCACAACTGTGTGGCCGTACGGATACGAACAAGATGGTTATCTTCGACCGCGGCACGCTTAGCGCAGGAATGTATGTGAAGGTGCGTATTACAGGATGTACATCCGCTACGCTCTTCGGTGAAGTTCTGGCCGGATAATTTGGAGAATCGAATACCTGAGTAACCAATCAGTGTAGAATAAATTATGCCGTTAGGGGTATCTCTTCATGAAGCCCTGAGTGTGGCCGCAAATATAATGGCCTTCGGGATTGGGGCAACTGCACGGCGAGGGGCCTTCGGGTTACTGATCCCTATGACCCGTGAAATGGATATGCGCACTGCCGCACACGGTGGTTATTGCCGCATATAATTTCCACAAGTTGCCTTGGCTAAGTTAGCAAGCAATTCCCCATCTCATGGACCGACAAGCAGTTCAAGATCGATTTGGCATCATTGGTGAATCCCCCGGGATTCACCACGTGATAGACCGCGTTCGTCAAGTCGCGCGCACAGACATTTCTGTCCTCATTGAGGGAGAAAGCGGAGTCGGAAAAGAGCTGATTGCACAGGCCATCCACGAACTGTCGCAGCGCCGACATAGTGCACTCAAAGTCATCAACACCGGGGCTATTCCTGAAGGTCTGATAGAATCAGAGCTTTTCGGCGCGGAAAGAGGAGCATATACCGGTGCTACTGAGCGTCGGCGCGGACTGTTCGAGGAAGCCGACGGAGGAACAATCTTTCTGGACGAAATTGGCGAAATGCCACAGCCCACCCAGGTAAGGCTGCTCCGGGTGCTCGAGTCCGGCACCTTCAACCGTGTCGGTTCCACCACCGTCCAGCGAACGGATGTCCGTGTAGTTGCAGCAACAAACAAGAATCTGGGACGTGAAGTAGGCGCTGGCCGGTTCAGAGAGGATCTGTATTACCGTCTCAGCACTGTGATCATCCGGGTCCCCCCGCTCCGTGAACGGAGGGAAGACATTAGGCCGATCTTTGATGCCTTTATTTATGCATCCACCCGAAAATATCAATCACCTCGCCGAAAGTTAACCCCGGAAGCCTACGCGTTGCTTGAATCCTATCATTGGCCTGGAAATGTACGCGAATTACGTAATGTAGCTGACCAGATCGTCGTACTGCACCGTGGGATTGACGTTGGTACGGATGCCATTCGACCTTTTTTGCGCGGGGTGACCGCAGGTAGCGACTCCACTGCACTTATGCCTGTGAAGGGTGAACCCGTCAAAGAATCCGCCCTTGAACTTGCTGTCATCTACCGGGCATTACTCGAAATCCGCCAAAGTATACAGGACTTGCGCAAAGACCTTGGAAGGACACTCGGCGAACGCATACACAGCAGCGAGCCTGAGCCGCACTACCGGGAAGAGATACAGATTGACAGCTCCCGTCCTGTGCCTATGTTGCCCAGCCCGGATCGTAAGCGGGATTTGGACAGTGTCGTCTATGAGGTTGAATCAGGAGATGAGCCAAAGGCCATTCAAACACTCGAGAAAGCAGAGCAGGATTTAATCCTGCAGGCAATGAAGCATTTTGACGGCAATCGCAAGGATGCTGCTGCCGCACTTGGCATCAGTCAGCGCACACTTTATCGTAAGCTTCAGAAACTGAATGACGAGGTGGCTTAACTTCACGCTTCTCGGGCTTCTCCTGTGTATGCATGGTTGCTCATATTACAGCTTCAGCGGAGCAAGCATCCCGGCTCACTTAACTACGATTGCTATCCCGATAGCCGAAGACCAAAGTACGAGCCCCCTGACGCTTCTGGATGAGTCCCTGACAGAGCTCATGATTGACCGGTTTGTCCGACAAACGAGACTTATCCTGACCGAAGACGAAGCGGAGGCTGACATATTGCTTACCACACAGATTACACGTTACAGCAATGCCCCCACATCCGTGACCGGACAAGAACGTGCTCAGTACAACCGCATCGCTATTTCCGTCTCTGCCCAGTATTCCAATCAGGTGGATGGGGATGTACTGGAACGGACCTTTAGCGGTTTTGATGACTACGACCCCCTGGAGGGTGGGTTGGAAGCAGAAGAAGCCGCTGCGTTGGCTGCCCTCGAAAACATTGCCGACGATCTCTTTACCGCAGCCACTTCCAACTGGTAAGCAGTATGATTGCCGTACTGTACGCGGGTGCTATGGTTGTGCTCGCTTTCTATGGCGCTAACCTGCTTTGGATGAGCACAGTGGTTGCTCGTAGCGAGGGCACGAACCCGGACCCGCTGCCGGATATCAATCGCAAAAATGGTGCTTGGCCACACGTTACCATTCAGATCCCCCTTTACAATGAAGCACTTGTTGCCCAGCGTGTGATTGATGCCTGCGCAGCTATTGAGTATCCCCGAGATCTGTTGCAGTTGCAGGTTCTGGATGATTCAAACGATGAGACCGTCTCGATAACCAGGCAATGTGTCGTTGATTGGCAATCACGCGGACTCGACATCGTACACATACAGCGCCACCACCGCGAGGGTTATAAGGCGGGTGCGTTGGCTAATGGTCTGCAGTCGGCAACCGGAGAACTTTTAGCAGTATTTGATGCTGACTTCGTGCCTTCGGAAGATTTTTTACTGCGTCTGGTTCCATTGATGGAGGAGGATGGTCTGGGTATGGTTCAAATGCGCTGGGGCCACATGAACGCTCGGACCTCGCTTCTTACCCAGGTGCAGGCATGGTCACTGGATGCACATTTTGCCGTTGAGCAGGTCGCACGGCATACTTCGGGCTGCTTTATCAATTTTAATGGAACAGCGGGTCTATGGAAACGCAGTTGTATTGCAGATGCGGGTGGCTGGCATGGAGATACACTGGCAGAGGATTTGGATTTGAGCTATCGTGCACAACTCCGCGGCTGGAAGTTTCGGTACATCAATGAACTGGAGGCTCCGGCAGAGCTGCCGGCAACACTGGCTGCACTTCGGGTGCAGCAGACACGCTGGACAAAAGGAACGGCAGAGGCCGCGCGTAAGCTGCTTTGGAGGCTATGGCGGGCAGCCGTGCCTCTAAAAACTAAAATTCAAGGCACTGTTCACCTGACCGCACATGTAGTCTATCCATGTCTCGTTCTTGTAACTCTGCTACATCCGCTCCTGCTGTTTCAGGAAGCACAAGGAGCTGGCCCCGGCCAAGTCTATTTTGGAGTCATGGGCCTCGGTTTAGTGGGCTTACTGGGGTTCTTCCTTGCACAGGTGTTTGCTCAGCGCACCCTTTACCCGGACTGGCCCCGCCGAATGTGGTTTTTCCCCATCTTTATGGCAGGATCAATGGGACTTGCCATAAGCAACACAAAAGCACTTTGGACAGCATGGAGGCGTTTCTCCACAGACTTTGAGCGGACTCCAAAGGCCAAGGGAAGGTACAGCGTCCGAACTTCCCCCCTAATCGTAGTAATTGAAGCAGTGATGGCCGTATACTCTGTCGTTGGACTCTGTTATCTTTTGTGGGATGGTATTTGGGCCGCTGTTGGATTCCAAATATTATTTTCAATGTCCTATATCTTCGTTACGCGGTATAATATTTTTGAGCTTCTTGACCGAACCTAGTATGGCTTCTCTAACACTTATTGATGCGCTGAACGCCATCGAAGAAGGCCGCTCAGCGGAAATCCTGGACCAGCTGCACGACTTGCGCCGACGAACCCCCTTGGATGTAGCTACCAACTATGTTCTAGCGCACGCCTTGGAAGTGTGCGAACAGGACACTCGCGCCGAATCCGTCTGGAAAACCACGAACCTTTTGCAGACCGAAGACAAGAGCCCGGTAATCCCAGAGCCGAGTGGTGCTCCCGCATTTGAGCACACCAGCAATTTAGCCGCGAAATTGGACGAAATTATTGGAGAAGAGGATGACGATGAAATTCAGCGGCTGATCACGCAACTTGACTCAGTAGAGCGCCCTGATATAAGCTCACACGACAGTACTTTTGACGAACCTGTGGAAGAAGAAGAGTTTAGCGATACGATCACCGAAACCTTCGCTCGTATTCTTGTAGCTCAGAAACAGTACGAGAAAGCATCATCCGTTTACCGGTCACTCAGTGAACAGGACCCGGATAAACGGGACCACTTTCTCCAGGAAGCGGAAAGACTGGAAGCCTTAACCAAGTCAGAAATAGATAGTGATTCCGCCTAAGGACCGCCGTCGTGTTGCCGGCGTAATGAGCGGCACATCTCTGGATGGGATTGATGTCGTTATCGCGGATCTACAGGGACACGGGCGGCAACTCCGAGTCATTGCCTGGTATGGTGCCAGTTTTGCCTTTTCGGAAGAACTGGCCGACCGCCTAGTAAAGGCTGCCAGTGAAGAGTCTATCAGCGTGGCTGAACTGAGCCAACTGAACGTGCGACTGGCGCACGAATACGTGCAAGCGATCACTCGCATACTGGCAACCAGAGAGGACTCCACGCAAAGCCTGGATTTGGTGGGTTGCCATGGCCAAACGATTCGGCACCTTCCGGATAAGGTGCCTTGCCTGGGAATGGAGATACACTCGACACTCCAGATCGGCGATCCCTCTACAATGGCCCAGCTCCTTGGTATACCTGTTATCGGTGACTTTCGGTTGGCAGATATGGCATGTGGGGGGCAGGGCGCACCGCTGGTGCCTTATTTCGACTATGTAATATTCACGCATGACACGGAGGTTCGTGGCTGCCTGAACCTTGGGGGCGTGGCCAATCTAACTGTTCTGCCTCCCGGTGCACGTGCTGACCAAGTCTATGGCTTTGACACTGGTCCGGCTAATATGATTATTGACGCTCTCTGCAGCCGGTTGCTGGGCTTACCTTTCGATGAAGGGGGGGATATAGCCAGATCCGGCATGGTTAATGAGGCTTTGCTTTCAGAATTATTGCAGGACACCTATTTCTTGTCTGAGCCCCCCAAGTCGACTGGTCGTGACTATTTGAATCAGACATTTCTGCGACGATTGCTTGATCGGTCGGATCACATTTCGGCCGAGGATTTGATAGCTACGGCTACGGCCTTGACGGCAAGGTCCGTGTGGAGGGCCTATCAGGCCTTTGTGGAACCCCAGCATGCAATCAATCGACTCATCGTATCTGGGGGAGGTGCACACAATCAAACGCTCATGGACCTGCTCAGGGATTGTTTTGCCCATAACAGATGCATGGTAGACATTGAGACCTCAGACTCGTATGGTATCGGCGTGGACAGCAAGGAAGCGCTTTGTTTTGCAGTTCTTGCTCACGAAACTGCAAATGGGATTCCGACCAGTATGCCCTCTGTTACCGGAGCTAATCGTCCGGCCGTGCTGGGCAAACTTTGTGTTCCGTAGGGTCTGAGTTTCTTACAGAGAGAACAGTCTAACCTGTACGCGGACATGCATCTCCTTCAGATGCTGAAGATTGGCCGGGTATCAAAATAGGAATTAATATAGTGCCTGCCCGCCCCCCTCATTTTGGAGATGATCCAATTTCTGGGTAGAATTAGAAGATTAGTCAGGATTGATATTAGCCAAAATTGAGGCCTGATTTCGTGATGTGCGCGGGAGTGCCTTGGAGTAAGCAACCAGTTTCCCAGTTGTGCTGAGATTATAGATCCGAAAAGCCCGTTTGGGGGATTTCCGTCTCGTCCAGACTTGGCTCTTCCGTCTCCGATTGTGGAGCAAGGTTAAAATCCACAAAACCCGTTCGCTTGCTACGCCGCTTGACGCAACAACGTTCGTAGCTGGGCCATCAGGAACGCCCCAATACCACACAGATTGGTGGTAAATACACTTGCCCCGACCGTCCGTGCAGATCCTGCCTTGCCCCCTTTGGTCCGAATACGATCCCCTCCGTGCTACTCCAAACAGCTAATCCGGGATTCAACCTTGCATGATTCCGACGTGCTATTTGGAAGGCCTCCGTTGACTGACGCTCAAAGTCCGCCCCACAACAAGTAGCACATCAGGGCGACTAGAGCGGCAAGCCACACATTTGCGCCCACAAGGAGCCAAGTAATCGTGTTTGAATTGCAACAGTTGATTTTATCATTCATTGTCCTTAGTTCGATTTGCGACTGCCGTTGTGCCAGTCAAAGATACTGCATCAGCAAAAAGGATGCGTAATTTACCTGTCAAGTATTGTAAGTTGTTCCCCAAAGAATATGCATGATGGCAGATCAGTGAGTGCTCTCCGGGATCATAACCTCAACCAAAAAGAGAACAAATTTAGCTGGAAAGCACTGAAAATCGAGAGTTTATGTTGAACTGCCATATCAGATTGGCTCAGGTTGAACATCCAGGGAACGTTAAAGGCATGGCCGTAATTACAAATGAACGGACGGAACAAGCGTCCTACCTTAAACTGGTGCTGGCACCTTGATAGCCCGGCGCGAATCATTACCTCCAGAAGTTATGTCCAGTATTGAGCAGGCCGGGGAGTTCAATCTGATTCATCGGTTAACCTCCATTAGTTCACCGAACGTTAAACTGCCGATTATTACGGGGATTGGTGACGATGCGGCGATTTATCGCACCGGGAATGACAGGGTACAGGTAGTAACAACAGACGCCCTAATTGAAGGATATCATTTCGATTTTGCGTTCTACAGCATGGAGGACGCTGGTTATAAAGCCATGGCGGTCAACCTCAGTGATATTGCCGCGATGAATGCCCACCCTATTCTGGCAACGATAGCACTGGGTGTACCCGGATCTGTGTCCGTGGAAAACTTGGAAGCGCTCTACCAAGGCCTCACGGTTGGTGCTTCCGCACACGGGGTCCAGATTGCAGGCGGCGACACAACGCGCGCACCTGTTCTCATGCTGACCATTACGGTCATTGGTGAAGCCAAGGCGTCGGAAATCGTTTATAGAAACGGAGCCCGACCAGGTGACATGATCTGCGTGAGTGGAACCCTGGGGGATGCTGCTGCGGGGCTGGATATTCTGCGGGACGGAATTAAACCCGAGGCAATTGGATCAATGGCCTGGAATTTTCTCGTCGCTCGTCACCTTCGGCCAACCCCCCGATTAGATCTTGTAAAAGAATGGGCCTTCCAAGGCATACGTCCCTCCGCCCTCATTGATATCTCAGACGGATTAGCCAATGAGTTACATCATATTTGTGTAGCATCGGGGTGTGGAGCTACTATATGGGAATCCAGTCTGCCCCTGTCCGAAGCACTAAGAGCCGCAACCGTTTTGGAGCGTAGCTCCGTCGATTATGCTCTGAATGGCGGGGATGATTACGAATTACTTTTCACAGCCTCGGAACAGGCCTTGAAGAATGCAAACCCTGCACCCTTCGCCACGATTGGAACTATCACGGAGAAAGACATCCTTCTTCACCGAGCTGATGGCTCCCTTGAACCTTTAGTACCAGCAGGACACGACCATTTCAGTGCGATATAGTCGACTACGATCTCGCACCTAACTCCTTAAGCTGTTCAACTGTTTCAGAAACCTTACGTCCAACGACTAACCTACACACTTCCGACCGCAGAGAATTGTCGGCAGTTTTTGCAAATCTAAGAGCTGCGGCAGCTGTCGCAAACTGATCTTTGCTGTTCTTTGAACCATCCACGTAGAGCAGCTCATCTGCCAACACCGTTGCTAAAGATCCAACGTATCCTCTATCACCGGATTTCTGTGGAGCTTCTGGACTCTGCACCGTAATTAGGACCATTTGGCCCTTACTAAGTGCTTGGCGATTAGGTTTTTCGAGACGCTGCTTAAGTGATCCATCGTGCAATACCCAAATGACACATCCTGAGTGCTCCTGTATTGCTTTCACAAGGTCTTTTGCCACCTTGAGATGCCCCGTCACAATGACGGTCTGTCCCTTCTTCGCGGCCTCCCTCGCAGCCTTGAAGGCTTTTTTCAACCTGGCTGGTGGGATACGATCAGGGCCAATAATGGCCAATCCCCCCTCCTCTAGAAGCATCCGATCTCCTGCACCAAATATCAGTGGCGGCGCCCCTATCCCCATCCTGCTTCGAATTCTCCTCAGATAATCCTTATCGCTTCGGGCAGAGATCCAAAAACCTTTTCGCTGCCATTCTTCCAGATTGAACCCTAGATTGATGCGACGATCCAGGAGCCATTGAAGCCGGGCAGGACTTACCTGTGCACCCGTGGCAATTTCATGCACCGGTGCATCACCAAGGAGGAACGCTGGTCTTTCTTGACGTCTATACAGGATGGTGGCCACCCGGTTATACTCCGCAAGCCCTAGTGGATAGTGTTTTTCCTCACCTCCCTGGAATGCACATAGCAAAAGCACTGCACAGGCATCATCGGTCAGTAAATCATTCATTGATACCGGGGCTAAACAAGTCGACGCGAGAGCTCAAGCCGTTGGTCGGAGTGGAGTCGTCTTCGTGATCAGCATCAGTGTTTTCTTCCCCGTCAGCCCAAGATCTGGCACCGAGTTCCTCCAACCGGCGGCCTGTTTGAGAAATATTTGGACCGGTCAGTAATCGGCATATTTTTGGCCGTTCAAGAGCGACAGCAGCCATTGCAAACTGATCCCTGCTGCTCTTCAAACCATCCACATAAAGCAGATCATTAGCCAACCCCGTTGCTAAGAATCCAACGTATTCTTTTTTGCCCGATCTCCGTGGAGCCTTGGGGTTCTGTGCCGTAATGATAACCAGTCGGTTCTCGCTGAGTGCTTGACGATGATGAGCCTCTTTGAAAGCCTGCTCAAGGGATCCGTCATGCAATACCCAAATGACACGGCCTGAATGCTCCTGTACCGTCCCGACAAGCTTTTTTGCCATTTTGAGATGTCCAGCTACAATGACTGTCTGTCCCTTGTCAGCAGCTTCTCCTGCGGCTTCGCGGGCTTTGACCATACTGGATGCAGGAACGCTGTCAGGTCCGATAATCGCCAACCCATCCGAACTCAATAGGCTCGTGTCTCCAACACCAAAAAGGAATGGCGGTGCTTTATCACCCATCCCATGCTGGAGTTTCTCGGGATATTGCTCATCGCCTATGACCAGAATCCAAAAACCTTTTTGCTGCCATTCTTTCAGGCTGAACCCCAGTTTTATGCTACGTCCTAGTAACCCCTGGATCCGATCAACGTCAACGTTTGCACTCCTGGCAGCTTCTTGTGCCAGTGCGTGATCATCTAGGAGGAATCTTGGTCGCTTGTGATTCTGATTCAGAAACGAAGCTATCCGACTGTATTCCACAGGCTCAAGTGGAGAATACATCGTCTCATCTTTTTGAAACGCACACAGCTGGAGTACAGCTCTGACATCACCGACTAAGGGATCTGCCCATCCCTCCTCCAACTCGAATAGTTCGCCCTGAATACCTGCTACCTTGGGGATAAAATTTTCCCGATCAGCTACAGACTCTTCTCGGGGTTCCTGCTTTACTTCGTCATCGGGTTTTGTGTGTACTGCTTCCGATTCGAGTTCTCCTTCCGAGCTACCCTCCTGATCCGCTGATTGCGGCGTTGCTGTTTCATTCAATTCGATCTCAGGATCGGGCTCGTCTGCTTGCGCGGGTTCTGGCTGGCTTACATCTGAGTGTTCTGGAGAGCCCCCAATCACGCCCGGCTGTACTTCCAGTGACTCACCGTTAACCTCTAGCCGTTCTTTTTTCCAGTTCTCCGCCCCATAATTGATTAACTGGAACGCGGATTCTGTGGGCTCTCCACCAACATGCACAAAACATTTTCTCGATCCAATAAATTCGAACACTGCTGATTCCACGCAATATCGATCCGTACTGATCTCTGCGCTGTCCATATAGACTACCGAATCACACAGCGTCATCAGCATCCGTCCCACTCGTGGTTCTTTTTTCAACAATCGTTCGTCGGCTGGACTACGGCTAGATAACAAGACTGTTTGCCCGGACGCTCTCGATCGGCGAAGAGACTTCTCTAAGGGTACATTTAGCTCAGATCCTTGGAGTGCCCATATAACAGTTCCCTCTGCATCAACAGCACTTTTGACCGCATTTTCTCCGATAGACTGCCTTCCTGCAACAATTATCGCCTGACCGCTCTCTGCATACAACTTTGCCAGCATTTGAACACTTCCTGCTGAATGCTGCGTCACCCCTTCCGGTCCCACAATTGCTGTGCCGCCCTGATCAATGATCGTCACTTCCCCGGTACCGAACAGGACTGGTGGCGCCTGCGACTTCATGGACTGTTTTATTTTTTTCGGATACGCTGCATCCCCACGGCCAAGAATCCAAAAATCTCTGCGCTGCCACTCTTCAAGGTGAAATCCCAGAGTAATCTTCCGCTCCAGAAGGCCGGATATACGATCGTAGCCAAGTCTCGTCTCTTTTGCCGCATTCTCAATACATGAGCCGCTAACCATATCCTGTGGACGATATTCATTGTGGTGAAGCCACGTTGCCAGCAGATTATATTCCGCTAGCGTAAGCGGTTTATGCTCCCGTTCTCCACCGAACCAGGCACACAGAAGCAAAGTCACATTAGTATCGTCAGACAGCGGCCAGGCCATGATCACCCAGATAAGCTATGCTTGACCAACGCGGCTGGTCGTACACTCGGACATCCATCATGGCGCAGAAGTGCAGACGCCGTGACCATCGTCCAACCACTGACGCTCACATCATCAATCAGGAGTGTTGACTGCTTGCAGGGTTGTTCGATCATAAATGCATCTGCCACATTAAGAGCGCGCTGCACCTCATTATTCTGCTCACTCTGCCGCGCCCCCATGCCGGTTCTCGCAACAGCACGAATCAGAGACCACCCAAGCCGTTCAGCAACTGCTGCCGCCAAGAGCGGCACATGTCGCCTGTTGCCGCGTGGCGGCACATATGTTACGCATCCGATGCCCTTGTTTTTGCTCCATTTCCGTAACCTGTCGATGAGCGCATCAACCACCATATCCGAATATCGCTGTTCATAATCGCGCTCCCTCAAAATCTGATCGCCAAGTCCCCCATCAAAAGCCCTGCAAAGTGCAAATCCTGGCAGCATACGATGACCTTTGTCGATCGTGACACCGTCTCCATGAATGGGATGATCCGAGATTCCTGCTACTGGCCATTCGCTGCGGGACGATATAGGATATGGCCGTCTTCTGATGAACTGTTTGGCTTCAACTACCAACTCCGGCTTGGGCTGGTGAGACCTATGAGCCCTGTTGGTACAATTCCGACAACGACCACAGTCTTTCGCAGAATCATCATCAAGGGCTCGCTGCAAGAATGCCATAAGGCATCCATCATGACTCATGTATTTCCGCATCTGCGCTTGCTCAGATGCGCGAACCTCCCGTAACCGGGCAACGTAGCCTGGGTTGACACTGAACCCACTAGCTTCGCCAGTTGCGTACCACGTCCATCCCTGCTGAATGACCGGAGCCGGCGACTCAAGTGAGGCGAGCTTCAGCACCTTTTCAATCCTGGACTTTTTTAGATTAACCTCCGCCATGATTTCCTCCATCTCTAAACCGTCCTCCGCGTTCTCAAGCACATCAAGCACTTGGTTGATCTCATTCTGAGGGGGGAAGGCATTGTCCATGAAGTAATCAACAATACGCTCATCCTCTTCTCCCCAGAGTAGAAAACCGTAGGCATTATCAATTCCCCGCCCTGCTCGTCCCACCTGCTGGTAATAATGTACAACTGACCCAGGTCTTTGGTAATGAATAATGAACTCAAGATCCGGCTTGTCAAAACCCATACCCAGGGCGATAGTCGCAACCAGAACCTTGATCTCATTGCTCAGAAGTTGTTGCTCCAATTCTTCCCGTTTCCCTGCGTTGCCGTAATAGGATGCCGCCTTGACACCCTTGTACCGAAGCCAGGAAGAGACAAGGTCCGCATCCTTGCGTGTAAGGACATAAATGATCCCACTCCCCGACAGGTGTGGCATAACCTGTGCTATCCACGCCAGTCTCATTTTGGGATCGGGCAGCGTGAGGTTGTGGAGCTGCAGGCTGCGCCGCCCCAGACTCCCGCGACTAACCTGAATATCTCCCCCTAGTTGTTGCTGCACGTCCTTGACGACGCGATCATTCGCCGTAGCAGTCGTGGCTACAATGGCAGCCCCCTTCGGAATAGCCTGTTGAACCCTCCGAATGCGCCGATAGTCTGGGCGAAAATCATGCCCCCAATCCGAGATACAATGGGCCTCATCGATGATCAGCATTCCCAGCCCCCCTGTAATCAGCGGTAGCGTGCGCCTGGTAAAAGAGCCGCTCGCCAGCCGCTCAGGCGTGATCATGAGTATATCCACTTCATCTTTTCGGAGCTCTTTTTGAATCTCCCTCCAATCCGCAAAATTATCGCCCGTCATCCTGCGTGCATTGAGACCCAGCGCAAACGCTGCCTCCTCTTGGTTACGCATCAGTGCCAGAAGTGGAGATATCATCAGCGACGGTCCCAGGCCTTTTTCCCGCCTGAGTTTGGTTGCAATGGTATAGACCATGGTCTTTCCCCAACCCGTTCGCTGGACAACCAGAACCCGCTCCCCCTTTATGGCATGCTCAATGCTCTTCCACTGCCCGTCACGAAATTCCGCCTGTTCGTTCCTCACTGCATCGCGGAGATAGCGGGTCGCCACCTCCTTTAGATTACTCGGGTTCTTCAATTTTGACATAACGCAGGACGTTTCAGTGGCTGCACCACTCAATTGCAGTAGCTGAGAGTAACGCGCGCTGCATCTGGCGACGTACATCAGCACCGATCGGAGAGCCTGGTGGAATCATTGCACGGGGCCGGCGATCATCAGGGTTGTACTCCCTTAACAGGTACTGCTCGATTTGGTCCAGTACCATCCGGCGGTGATAGCGAGTTTCTGTGTCCCGTTGGGGCACCTCAGCCTCCACGAGCCACTCCACGAACTCACGAAGTCGTTCCATAACCATTACCCGCACCGCGGGGGCCACATCACGTTCATTCGCCAATCCAATCAGCTCATCAATCCACACCTGCTGCACCACGCGCTGCAATTCGGCATCGTACGGATCGTCGGCCACAGATGTCCCCCAGACTGCGTCGCTAACTATTTCCATAACGCCATGAAAATCCGGGAGGGTCTCATCGTGATCATGCTGATACACCATGCGAGCTGTGCGCGCCGGATTGAGGATCCGAGCAAATACCAGTGTAGCAACCGCAGCAGCAGGCGTGTAAGCATCAAATGTCAGACCCGTATGGCGATCAAACAACTCGCGATGTGCTGAAAACCCGGGTGGACGGGGAGGCATACCGGAACGGACGCTTTCCGGGACGCGAAGCGCATACGGCGAAACCACCTCCATCAAAGCCTCCAGCGCTGCCAGCTGCACCGAACCCGTAACCGGTTCGACCAGCGCCTGACCATCTCCACGCATCGCATAGGTGTACGTCACTCCGCCCAGTAATTTGACTGTAGCCTCCACCTGATACCTGTGTCGCAGGTAGAGCGGGACCAGTACCTCCTCCATGGTTGCCAGCGGACGTCCTTTGCGAATGACTTCTTGACCGAAGCGTGCCAGGGCAGCATCCCTGATAGCCATTTCGTAGAGAAGGGCACTTACCATATCGTCACCATTATCCCAGAGATTGGCGAGCGGATGTGCTGCACCGGCAGGGCGTGCATCCGAATCGGTAATGTAGTGCAAGCCATTATCCCAAGCCTGCTGCAGGATTGCGCTCAATAGCGCCTCTTCGTCGTCACCCGGTAACGGCTGGGCATACCCGTAGGCAATGGCAACTTTGTCCCATTCACCGATACCAGTCGAGTAAGCCTCATCCAGTTGGATCTCCCCGGCCTCATTGAACACAGCGTATGGAGCAGGATAGTCCATGACGGACGCCCGGCTATTGACAGAGGATGCAAAATTATGGCTGAGTCCCAGTGTGTGACCGACTTCATGTGCAGACAATTGTCGGATACGTGCGAGTGACATGGACAACATCGCATCGTCGGCTGCAAGGGAATCACCGTAGGGGGCAAGTAGTCCTTCGGCAATGAGGTAGTCCTGTCGGACCCTGAGTGAACCGAGCGACACATGTCCCTTGATGATCTCACCGGTGCGGGGGTCTGTCACACTTGACCCGTAACTCCAGCCGCGTGTAGCGCGGTGCACCCACTGAATCGTATTGTAGCGCACATCCATTGGATCCGCTCCTTCCGGCAATATTTCAATCCGAAAAGCATTTGAGAATCCAGCTGCCTCGAATGCATCTGCCCACCATCGGGCACCATCCAGGAGCGCTCCCCTGACCGGCTCGGGAGTACCTGGATCCAGGTAGTACACTATGGGGGACACGGGATCACTGACTGCCGCACTTGAATCCGCCTTGATCAGACGATGACGCCGAATGTAGCGCTTCACCATATCCTCACCGATGGGTGTTGCATAATCCATGTAGCTTATTGCACCGTACCCGGCTCCCGGATGAAAAACTCTGGGGGTGTACCCCTCATCGGGCAGCATAACGAATGAGTGTCGCACGCTCAGAGTCACCGAATATGGATCAGCCGCCACATCACGTACAAAGCGCCCCGGAGCATTAGACGTGAAAGTTATTCGCGCCTCCATTTCTGTATTTCGCGGGAATGCCTTAAGCATATCTGGAATGGGAGCGCTCCGACTCTTATCCAAACTGAAATTACCTTGCTGCGCACCCTGCAACCTGCGGGTAATTCTGTTAGCATCTCTAACAACGAAATCTGTCGCGTTTACAAGGATTCTTTCTGCCTCTTCGGCCTCAATCTTGAACCCCCAAAGGATGGCTTCCGCAAAGGCCTCACTGACGGATGCTTTTTCTGCTGCTGATTCCGAATCAGCGCGATAGCGTAGGTTTGGCATAACGAGAAGAATCTTGGGACCGCTACGCTCAAACCGGACTAGGCGAGTACTGCCTAACTGGCTTCTGTCCAATCCAATATCGTTGGATCCCAACCCTGCGGGCATGGAGGTCACATAGATGAACTCCTGATCCAGCGCAGGAATTTCAAGGTAGATTTCACCTGTACCTGAGTGCCAGTACACGGGAAAGAAACCGTCCCGTTTGTCCATGTCCTTTGTTTTCTCGGTAATGGACTGCACTCCCTGCCCGTACGCAGGCAGGCAAAATAACAGTAGTAATAAGGTTAAGAGGCGCATGTTTATAATGATCTAGGTAAGTGGAAAACCGCAATACTCTGGCGAGCGAATAAACACCGGGCTGCAATGATTCGTTCAGAATGCCGTGAAAACCCTTTACGGGTTAAATCTAGTTGAGTTTGCCGCTCGACAAACTACCAATGAAGCCATTTTCCCTGAGCCTCGTTTAAGCCTGCGATTCGGGAAAGCTTGGCCCGATTATTAGCCGCACTGTTGCAGAGTTGCGTAACTTTCCATCTAACACAATCTGTCTTAATTAAAACATGACCACAACGGGTCAAGTCGTACAGGTAGTCGGACCTGTCGTTGATGTCGCTTTCGCTGCCGGCGAGGTGCCGGATATCTTGGATGCCTTGGAAATCGACCGGGAAGGTCAGGACGCTCTCGTCCTTGAAGTGCAGCAGCACCTGGGAGAAAACCGCGTCCGGGCCATAGCCATGGACTCCACCGATGGTCTGACACGGGGCGTCCCCGTCAACGGTACAGGGCAGCCGATTGCAATGCCCACCGGACCGGATATCCGTGGACGTCTGTTCAACGTAGTAGGACGCGCGATCGATGGTCTGTCTCAGCCCGAAGCCGAAGGATACCTCCCTATTCACCGTGAACCGCCTGCGTTTAGTGATCTGTCCACCAGTGTCGAAATGCTGGAAACAGGCATTAAAGTGGTGGATCTCATTCAACCCTACGCACGCGGCGGCAAGATCGGCCTCTTTGGCGGCGCAGGTGTTGGTAAGACGGTGCTCATTATGGAGCTGATCAACAATATTGCTAAGGCGCACGAGGGCCTGTCGGTCTTTGCCGGTGTTGGTGAGCGTACTCGAGAGGGGAATGACTTGCTCCGCGAAATGATTGAGAGTGGAGTTATGCAGTATGGTGAAGCGTTCCAGCAAGCCTTGGAAGAAGGTGAGTGGGACCTGTCCAAGGTGGACATGGACAACATCAAAGAGAGTAGTATCAGCCTGGTGTTCGGTCAGATGAACGAACCACCGGGTGCACGGGCACGTGTGGCTCTCAGTGGACTGACCATTGCCGAATACTTCCGTGATCTGGGGGGCCGTGATGTGCTACTCTTCATTGATAACATCTTCCGCTTCACACAGGCCGGCTCAGAAGTAAGTGCTCTTTTGGGGCGTATGCCCAGTGCAGTAGGTTATCAGCCCACGCTCGCTACGGAAATGGGTGAGCTTCAGGAGCGGATCACCTCGACAAAGAGTGGCTCAATCACTTCCGTCCAGGCGATATATGTGCCGGCGGACGACCTTACAGACCCTGCGCCAGCGACTGCTTTTGCGCACCTTGATGCAACTACAGTTCTATCGCGTCGCATTGCTTCTCTGGGGCTCTACCCGGCAATTGATCCGCTCGATTCGAATTCGACAATCCTGTCTCCCAGGGTGGTCGGAGATGAACACTACACCACTGCGCAGGACGTTAAACAGCTTCTGCAACGGTACAAGGAGTTGCAGGACATCATTGCCATACTTGGGATGGATGAGCTCTCCGATGAGGATAAGCTCGTTGTGCAGCGTGCTCGCCGTGCCGAACGGTTTATGAGCCAGCCATTCTTTGTTGCCGAGCAATTCACCGGCGGCAAGGGCAAGTATGTCAAGATTGCAGACACGATCAAAGGCTTCCGCATGATTCTTGCGGGTGAGTTGGATCATCTGCCCGAATCTGCCTTTACCTATAAAGGCACCATCGACGAGGTCATTGAGGATGGTGAACAAAAACTTGCGGAAGGATAATGGCGGCTGAGGTACCCCGCGCGCTCCGTGTTGATATCGTTGCACCTGATAGGCGTGTATTTCAGGGCTTCGCTACAGGGCTACGTGCACCTGGCGCGGACGGAGGCTTTGAGATCCGCTACAATCACGCGCCGATGATCGCATCCCTGACCGTGGGACCACTGGTACTGACCATGTCAGGTACAGAAAAACTCACGTTCGCCACCAGCGGGGGTTTTGTCGAGGTAATTGGCAACGTGGTCACTATTCTGGCGGAAACCGCCGAGCCCGCAACTGATATTGATACAGATCGCGCCAAAAACGCAGAACAGCGTGCACTGAAGCGCCTGGAGGAAGCATCTGCTGACTTGGATCGTGTGCGTGCAGAGCAGGCGCTTGAACGTGCCCGCAATCGTCTTCGCATCAGCATGGCTGATTGATTGGTTTGTGTAGACGAAATTATTTGCGCGCAGGGACCCACGCGAACAGATGCGTACATCCACTTTGTTTCTGATCCTGCTGATGTGCGCAGCACCCTGTGCTGCGCAGTCAGATTCGACCTGGACGACTGAAGCGCAGGGCAGGGTTTCCTTTAACCAGGTGGGATTCTATCGATGGCATGATGGTGGAATAAGCTCCCTGGCACTGGGCGCCGGCATAAGCGGAGGAGCCCAAAAAACTGCAACCGCCTCGCAACATCAGCACGAAGTGCGTCTAGCATTTGGTGTAGTCAGGCAGAATAGTATCGATCTGCGCAAGTCTGAGGATATTATTCACCTGCGTAGCTCATTCAAGTTTTCCCGTGTGCCGATTTTAGGTCAATTAAATCCTGCCATAACCCTGGAGCTCCGGTCCCAGTTCGCTGACGGTTTTAGGTACAACGAAAAAAATTCGGGTGTGGAAGCCCTAAGGATCTCCGGTTTCCTCTCGCCTGCAATCCTCACACAGTCCATGGGATTCAATTATCAGGCAAAAAGTTGGCTCGAATTGCGCCTGGGTATTGCCGCGAAACAGACCGTAGTAACTATTCACGCTTTGCGCGAGCGCTATAAGGTATCACCGGACGCCCTTTTGCGATGGCAGGTCGGATTAGCAGGGCTGGTCATCGTTGAGCGAACCGTTTTCACGAATGTGCACCTGAAGTCGACGCTGACACTCTTTGCTGCTTTCAATCAACCGTCTCCTGATACGATCTGGGAAACCCTGGTCACCATGAAGGTTAATTCCTGGCTTCAAGTGAACGCGGAGTACACGGCGCTCTTCGACAAAGATCTGTCACCCTACATTCAGCAGAAACAATCCCTGACCGTTGGGGTCTCGTTCAGGATTCTGTAGGCTCAGATTCCATACGCCAGACCACCACAGCCATCAGTAAAACGGCGACTGTACCAGACAGAATATTGTACAGGAACCCTGGATTCTCGTAAAGCCAGCCTGCAACAGCTGTTGCCATCCCCAACCCAAGCTGGCCGGCCGCAACCGCCAGTCCCATCATTGCTCCCCGCTGTGCTTGTGTTGTGAGTGTGGTGAGAAGTGCCATGATTGGTCCCGTTCGCATGGCCCCAAGAATCAGCACGAGCGTAATGAATATCGTCGCGCTCATGAGCCCGGTTACCCATACGGTTGCAAACGGAAGCAGAACAGCTAGTGCCAGGCACGCAAGAATCAGGATTGGTTTTCGACCCATACGGTCTGAAAGCATTCCCCCAACTGTCGTGCCCACAATCATCCCTATTCCTCCAATCACAAATAACAACGCCAATTGCCGCACCGAAATACCGATATCTTCCTCCAGCCATTTCGGGAAAAAGAACAAAAAGAGCCCAATACTGAGGAAAAGGAGGATATAGAGGATCGCGCCTGCACGCGGTCCTGGACTCCGCAGGAGTTGACTGTAGGTATTAAGTACGGTTGTGATTGACAGAGGTGCTGTATCGTATTCCACATTTGGCTGGGGGAACCAACGCCAAGCCATCACGCTCGCTATGGCGATCAGTCCACCAAAGGCCACAAACGGTGCTTGAAACCCGTACGTATTTGCCAGCAGGATTGCGGCAGGTGTTCCGATAACCTGGCCGGCCGCAACCCCTGTCATTATCCATCCTGTCGCCCATCCCCTGCGATTGTAGGGAAAGTAATCCCCTACGAATGCTACCATGCTTCCGCTGTACACACCGCATGCCATTCCCGCAAGCGCACGAACCAGAAAGAGTGATTCATAATGTCTGGCAAAACCGTGCAAAAAGAGCATCACCGCGATAAGCGCTGTACCCACAACCAAGACTTTGCGTCGTCCCACTCGGTCAGACACCGGACCAACAATCAGCGTTGAAATTGCCAATGCAACAGAGTAGGCTGAACCCAAAAACCCCAGCGCAAAGTTGGTCGGGGGGGATGCATTGAGGAGCTCATTCTGAATGAGCGGCAGGAGAGGAGCCACAATAAAGAGCTGACAGCTCACGACAAAAACCGCCAGCCAGAGTGGGGCAATGATCAAAAAGCCGTTGCGTTTTCCTACCGATGCGCTATCTAACGCCGACGCCATCTTTACAGTAAAAGGTTCAATCCCGGTAGTTGAGAATGCTCCTCCTTATGACTCATTCTACTTTATCCGGTGCGCATCCCCTAGTCAGGGGATGAGCACTCCGCACATAGATCAGTTTAGTTCTCAACCCCCAAAGTATGCCAATTTAGTTTTTCAGCAGTCAATTTAGCGTATAATTCATATGTATTGCTGTGATGCGCGACATGCTTGGGACATAAGTCACATTGATCTTCAGTGGCTGAAGTAGGGTCTCCAGATCTTATAGTAGGACTATCCCGGCTGGTTGAGCTACCTTCACATGAGCTACCAATCAACCAACCGAGAATAGCCCTATGCAAAACTACACACATTCTTCCACATCTGGGTCTCCCATCGCC